>JACCDN010542596.1_pt1 | contig 248338 bp, 240 predicted proteins | sample 7441691 | NCBI WGS metagenome assembly JACCDN01 (sample SAMN15323439, study PRJNA562643) | freshwater metagenome | isolation source: river surface water | place: USA:Blue River Watershed | collected 2017-08-16 | reverse complement strand
GCAGTGTACTTACTCAATCATCGGCCTCGCAAGTGCCTGGGCTATCGCACTCCACATGAGGTCTTTTACAACCTACCAGTGAGACCACTTACACTGCATTCCGTTGCGCTTTGTACTTGAATCCGCCGGGTCGAATAGGGAGGTAGCCCTCGTGGAATGTGCGATAGCAGCTATTCTATTGATAGCACCCGCCCCGGGTTCATGGTGTTCTGCGGGTCCAGCGCCTGCTTGACCGCGCGCATCATGCCTAGCGCTACGGGTGATTTGTAGTGTTCCAGCTTCTCACGCTTTAGGCCGCCAATACCATGCTCGGCAGAGATGGATCCATTGAAGCGGGCCACCATGTCATAGACCAACGCGTTGACACCGTGCTCTTGTTCACGCAAAAAGGCTTTGGCATCTGCATCCACAGGCGCTTGCACGTTGTAGTGCAGATTGCCGTCGCCCAGGTGGCCGTAGTTGACCAGTCGCACGCCAGGGAAGGCTTGCGCCAGGGCTGCGTCGGTCTGCTCTACAAAGTCTGGAATGCGGGATACGACGATGGAAATGTCGTGCTTGATGTTCAAGCCTTCCTGCGCTTGCGCCAGCGGAATGCTCTCGCGGATGTGCCACAGCGCGCGCGCCTGGGCAATGCTCTCCGCCACTACCGCATCGACCACACAGCCTTGCTCCATGGCAATTTCTAGCAAGCGCTCAAAGCGTTCGCGGGCGTGGGCCTCAGACTCTTGGTCTGAGTTTTCCAGCACCACGCAATATGGGTAACCCGCCGCAGCGCCGGGCCGCCCCAAGCAAGGCGCGTCCCCCTCGGGGGGCAGCGAACCACACGCAGTGGGGCGCGTGGGGGCCATATTCGTTTGAAACGGCACCTGCAGTTGCGGGAAATGCTTGGTCACCAAGCTCAATGCAAATTGCCCCATCACCTCAAAACCGGTGAGCCCTGCACCCACATGCTGGTGCGCCAAGCCCAGCAACTGCACGGCCGCTTGAAGCGAAGGCACAGCCACAAAGGCGGTGAGCATGGACGCTGGCATGGGGTAGAGCTTCATCGTGGCGGCGGTAATGATGCCCAGCGTTCCCTCGGAGCCAATCAACAGGTGGCGCAGGTCGTAGCCCGTGTTGTCTTTGCGCAGGCCCGTCAGGCCATCCCAAATCTCCCCCTGTGGCGTTACCACTTCCAGCCCCAGGCACAGTTCGCGGGTGTTGCCGTAGCGCACAACCTGGGTGCCACCGGCATTGGTGCCCAAGTTGCCGCCAATCGTGCAACTGCCTTTAGATGCCAGACTGAGCGGGAACAAAAAGCCTGCGTTGTCACAGACCTCGTGCAGGTTTTGCAGCACGCAGCCCGCATCCACAGTGATGGTCAGGTTGGCAGCATCGAGCTTGCGCACCTGGTTCATGCGCAGCAGGCTCAGCACCACTTGCGTACCCGTGGTGTCGGGTATGGAGCCCAGCACCATGCCGGTGTTGCCACCCTGTGGCACGATGCTCACGCCAGCAGCAGCACAGGCCTTTACCACCGCTGCTACCTCGGGCGTGTTCGCCGGGCGCACCACAGCCAGGGCCTTGCCGTGGTCACGCTTGCGCCAGTCTTGCTCGTAGGCTGCAAGGTCGCCTTCTGTCAATACATGGGCTTGGCCTACGATGCTGCGCAAATGCGCCAGGAGTTCGGTTTGATCTGTCATGGTGCTACCGGGGTTGGAGCCGCTTCCGCTGCAATCGCTTTGCCTTGCGCCAAGCGCAGGCGCACATGGGCGGTGCAGGCCACAAACAGCGTGATGCACAGGCCAATTTCCAGCATCGCCAAGAAATTGCCCGGAGGCTTGTCACTCCAGCCGCGCACCACCCCTTCAATGAAATACAACCAGACGACAAGGCTGACCCAGCGGTAGGTGTACATGCGGTTCTTCAGCAGGCCGGCTATCGGAATGCACAAAGGCAATGCCTTGAGCACCAACCACGATCCGCCAGGGCGCAACGGTGCTAGATAAAGCTCCCAGGCTAAAGACAAAGCAATGAGCGCGAGCACGCTGCCCACGGCAAGCCAGCGAGTGATATTGACAGAAGGGTTGACGGAAGGGTTAACGGCAGAGGAGGGGGTATTCATGTCGGTGGCATCATAGCGGGATGCAAAACCTCGATCGATTGAAGGCGTGGCTCAGTGTAGTCGCCCAAGTACCGTGGCTTAACGCCTTGCGAACCCTGCGTGAGCGCTTTCGAGAGGACCGGCTGGGCCTGACCGCCAGTAGCCTGACGTTTACCACCACCATTGCGCTGGTGCCGCTCATTACCGTGGCGCTGGCGGTGTTTACCGCCTTCCCCATGTTTGCCAAGTTTCAGGATGTGCTGCAAAAGTGGCTGGTAGAGAGCCTGGTGCCAGACAACATTGCCCGCCAGGTGCTGGGCTATTTGAACCAGTTTGCGGGCAAGGCCAGCAAGCTGGGCGTGCTGGGTCTGGCTGCACTGCTGGGGTCTGCGCTGGCGCTGGTGTTTACCATTGACCGCACGCTCAACAACATCTGGCGGGTACGCACATCGCGTCCCTTTGCCCAGCGGGTCATGATCTATTGGGCCTCCATTACGCTGGGGCCGGTGCTTTTGGCCGGTAGCTTGAGCATGACGTCCTATGCCGTTGCCTTTTCTAAGAACGTGGTGGGTGTCATGCCGGGGGGTATTTCGATATTTCTCACGACGCTGCAATTTGCACTGGTTGCGGGTGGCATGGCGTCCATGTTTCGCTATGTGCCCAACACCCATGTGCGCTGGGGGCACGCGTGGATAGGTGGCTTGTTTGTGGCGGTCGGTATCGAGCTTGCCAAGCGGGGGCTGGCCCTGTATGTGAGCAAAGTGCCCACCTATTCCATGGTCTATGGTGCGTTTGCCACGCTGCCCATTTTGCTGGTCTGGATCTATCTGGTCTGGGTGATCGTGTTGTTGGGTGCCGCGCTCACCGCCTATTTGCCAAGTCTGCTGGCGGGTGGCACCCTGCGCCGCCTGCCACACGGATGGCGTTTTCAGTTGTCGCTAGAAGCGGTGCAGCATCTGGAGCGCGCCCGTGCTGCCGATAGCAAGGGCCTCACCCTAGACCAGCTGTGCCGCGCCATGCAGGTTGACCCCTTGCGGCTAGAGCCCCTGATGCGCACGCTGATTGGGTTTGATTGGGTGGGGCAATTGCAAGAAGTCTTGCAGCCCGGCGACGAAGCACGCTATGTGTTGCTGGTAGACCCCGACACCACGCCGCTGGAGCCCCTGGTAAGCGCCTGGGTGGTGGAGCGCACTAACCAAACCGAGAAGATGTGGCAAATTGGCCGCTGGCCCTCGGTAACATTGCGTGAGGTGCTATAAAGTTTATAGCTATCGAAAGTTCTGAAACACTTGCACAGCATGCAGGGGTTGGCAGCGGCGAGCCACGTGAGCGTGGCGTGATGCAATTGCTTGATTTCAGACAGGGTTTGGCTCCATTTGTGGGCTATATTTAGGCGACATTTTTACGGGGAAACACCATGAAAGTCAGCGACATCCTGCGTGTCAAAGGCGGCACGCTTTACACCGCCTCGCCAGACGAACCACTATCCAGCGCGCTGGACCTGATGAGTGAAAAAGACATCGGCTCGCTGGTGGTCATGGAGCATGGCGACCTGGTGGGCATGCTCACCTTCCGTGAGGTCATCCAGACCCTGGTGAAAAACGGCGGTGCTATCGGCAAAACCCTGGTGCGCAGCGCCATGGATGACCACCCCCTGACTTGCACCATGGAAACAGACATGGACGAAGTCCGCCGCATGATGCTGGACCGCCACGCCCGCTACATGCCGGTGATGGACAGCCGCATGCTGATGGGCGTCATCAGCTTTTACGACGTGGCCCGTGCGGTGGTGGATAGCCAGAATTTTGAGAACAAGATGCTCAAGGCCTATATCCGCGATTGGCCAGAGGGTGAAGGTAAAGCTGAGGGAGAGGGCGACGCTGCGCACATTTGAGTGACGTTGGCTTTGGCGGCTGCGCGAAGGGCTAGGTTTCTTTGAATACAGTATTTGAGAATCGCGTGTTGTAAGTTTGGGTGCTCACTGCTCTTTTTCCAGAAAGCGATTCAAATCCATTTCTGCGTATCCGATCCCAAATTCAGAGCCTTTCATGTCTTTGGCAAAAAAATCAGGCAGTCCGCTGTAGCCTACGTGGCCGGCAAACCAGAGTTTGATTTTTTCGTTTGATATTAGGATACTCGGCGCCAAAACCTCCCCTTTCGCAGCCCAAGCGATATCATTTCGGGTAATTAACGGGTTTTTGTCTTCAATAAATTGCTTTTCACCATCGACTGAAACTGCGTGATGCAGGGCAACTTGTTGCCACTCCGGTTGCGCATTTTTCACAAATGCTGCCACGTCATAAACTAAGTGTATTTTTCCTTGATGCACTGCGGCGGCAGGTGTCGAATAGCCTACAAAGCCCTTCGCAGGTGGATATAAGTCTGATTGAGATAGTATGCGCTTCATCGCAGAAAAATTTATACCATCTTCGGTAATGGCCAAACCAAGGGTTTGCAATTGCGGGGGGTTGCCGTCAGGGCGCGCTCCCATCGCAGTAAAATATACATACATCTTGTCGTTAAATACCACAGCCCCTGGTTCGCCGACTAAAAATCCGTTCCACTCAGCAGGGTTCCCGGTTGCCTGAATAACGGGTTTTAGATCGTTCTGCCATTGCAAGCCATCTATTGATGTCGCGTGTCCAATGGCCATGGAGGGTACGCTGTCTTGAGGGTAAATGCCGGTATAAAACATATGGTAAACCCCTTTGTATTGGACGACACTTGGGGTCTCTATGCTTACAAAAGGCGTGCCTTGCGTAGATAGAATCGGTGTTTCTGGATTTAATCTCCAATATTCTCCATCTCTGGATTCAGCGCGAAATGGCAATATTGGAGGTTTAAATGGATCTTTGACACTGGAAGTTAGATACATTATGTATCCGTCATCCACTTTGATTGCACTCGGGTCATTCCAAATACTCTTGTCCCGGTGATCCCCTGCTTTTATTATTGGTTCCGACCTAACAGATTGAACCCACTTGGATTGACTCACTATTCCAATTAGCGGATCTGGTGCTTCCTTGCTACACCCCGCAATTGATATCGCGGCAAATACGCCTGTGACAACGATCGAGAAAATATGCCGCAAAACATGTTGCCTGTGAATGTGTAGAAGTGCGATTTTTTTGAAAAACATCGTAACTGCGTATTTGTTATTGCTTTGAAAAATTCTCAGTCAGTATTATCAATTCGGATGTAAGTCAGAGGTCATACCGTCCCGGTCGCTATCGTTAGGTCATCCTGCATTGTTAAAGACAACAGTGTATGGCGCGCGATTTTCCCTCGCTGTAGACTTTCGGGAATTTTCGATTGGCAGTGGGCCTTCTGGGATAATTGCGCCTAGTTGGCGGAAATATCCTTGCAGCCCTATTCTCAATTGTTGCTTTTTATTGATCCCCGCTGTCTGCTTACGGGGTGCGTGGAGGGCGGCTTTTTGCCCTGCATGCCGTCTCTTGTACGAGAAAGTGGCAGTCGCATAGGGAGTTGCTACATTGTCACGGAGCGAGCACAACCATGAAGTCTTTATTCACTGTCAGCAGCGTACTTGCGCTGCTTCTTTGCGCAACTACATCGCATGCAGCATCGCAAGATTTGCAAATTGCCTACACACAGCTCAAAAACTGCAAAGAAACGGTTGAGAACCCCAATGCCGCGTACTCGGAGCTGAAGTGCGCTGCGGTTGGTCCATATGCATTGCGTGTGCAGCAGGCGGGGGCCGAATATTTTGGCATTTCACTGGAGCAGGGGGCGAAAAAACTTATCTCTAACTTTGATGCATTCCCCATCGCACGGCCTGCGGGGCAAGTCATAGAGTGGCACAGCCGCGCAGGCGAACCCGTCTACATGGTGCTACGCATTCGCTATGACGAAGCTGGTGCTGATAAAGAAGTGCTGACACTGAGCTTGGTCACCAGTGCGGGTATTTGCCCGCTAGCTGCAGTCGCCACCAGCAAAAACCCACAGGCCAACCAAAAAGTACGCGATTTAATCGACGGTCCATTTGCCAAAACGCTCTCCTGTCCAACAACCATCGCGAGATACTGAAAATGGAAAAAACAGTTCGTGGCATGTACTGCCTGCGGTGCAGCAGCAAGCAAGTGGTGCGCGGGTCGCTGGGCGAATCGGCGCGCTTTTATCCGCTGCGGGGGTTTTTCAAGGCGATTTTGGGTAAGCCTGTTTACATCAACAACGAGCATTCCCATGCATGTCTTGATTGCGGGTTGATCTGGAACGAGTTGGATGCCACCAGCTTGCGCAAGAATATTCGGAGTTTTGGTCTTTCGCCCCATAGCACCAGTGTGATGAAGGTCGTGCAAGGGGATGTGCCTATGGATAACGATTCTTGACGACCAGCCTTGACGACAAGCCGTGAAATCTGCCCCCGCCGCTCTGGGATAATCGAGGCATATGAGCGGAAACACCTTCGGAACCCTATTCGCAGTCACCAACTTTGGTGAATCCCACGGCCCAGCCATTGGCTGCGTGATTGACGGCTGCCCGCCGGGGCTAGAACTCACTGAGGCCGACATCCAGGGTGACCTGGACCGCCGCCGCCCCGGCACCAGCCGATTTGTCACCCAGCGCAACGAGCCCGACGCCGTGCAAATCTTGAGCGGTGTCTACCAGGGCAAGACCACTGGTACACCCATCGCGCTGTTGATTCAAAACACCGACCAGCGCAGCAAAGACTACGGCAATATTCTGGAGACATTCCGCCCCGGCCATGCCGACTACACCTATTTTCAGAAATACGGCATTCGCGACCCACGCGGCGGTGGCCGCTCCAGCGCTCGCCTGACCGCACCCATGGTGGCGGCTGGTGCGGTTGCCAAAAAATGGCTGCTGCAGCAATACGGCACCACGTTTCGCGGCTGCATGACGCAGATTGGCGAGATGCCCATTGCCTTTGAGTCGTGGGACCACGTGCCTAACAACGCTTTTTTTGCCCCGGTGGCCGATGTGCAGGCGCTGGAAGACTACATGGATGCACTGCGCAAGGCGGGTGACTCCTGCGGTGCGCGCATCCGTGTCACAGCCTCGCGTGTGCCCGTGGGCCTGGGCGAGCCGCTGTTTGACAAGATGGACTCCGACATTGCCTACGCCATGATGGGTATCAATGCCGTGAAGGGTGTGGAGATCGGTGCCGGTTTTGGCAGCGTGGCGCAGCGCGGCACCACGCACGGTGATTCACTCACGCCGAACGGATTCGCCAGTAACAACGCCGGTGGCGTGTTGGGCGGCATATCTACCGGGCAAGACCTGGAGGTGAGCATTGCCATCAAGCCCACCAGCTCCATCATCACACCGCGCCAGTCCATTGATGTGGAAGGCAATCCAACCGAAGTGATCACCAAAGGCCGCCACGACCCCTGTGTGGGCATACGCGCCACACCCATTGCCGAGGCCATGCTGGCCCTGGTGGTGATGGAGCACGCACTACGCAACCGGGCGCAATGTGGGGATGTGCAGCGCGTTTTGCCACCCATAGCCGGTGCGGTGTGACGCACGCACCTCGCGAAGCATCCGTAAGCGCCACGACCGACCCTCAGCCTGCCCCGCACACCGCAGCACCATCGGTAGTGCCCTACGCAGTCTTAACGGCTGCCTATTGCACCCACGCGGGCTTTTTTAATCCTTTCTTGCCGCTGTGGCTCAAAGACCTGGGCCTGAGTATTGCGGTCATCAGTTTGCTCACGTCTGTGCAGGCCGCCACGCGCATGTTTGCGCCGTATGCTTGGGGCGCTTTGAGTGACCGCACGGGTGAGCGTGCGCGGCTGCTGCGCTGGGGCGCGTCGATTGCGCTGATTACTTCCGCCGGGCTGTGGGTGAACTGGGGTGTGGCATGGCTTGCTGTGGTGTTGCTGGTGATGTTTGCCCAAACCAGCGGCATGATGCCCATGACCGAGGCTGCCGTGACCCACGCCGTGAGCCGTGGCGGTGCGTTCAACGCCAAACTATATGGCCGCGTGCGTTTGTGTGGGTCGTTGGGTTTTATGCTGGCGGTCTTGGGTGCAGGCGCGTGGTTCGAGCGCGTGGGGCTTCAGTCGTTCCCGCTCATCATCACCATCAGCCTGGTCGTGTTGCTGTACGCCGCTTTGCGCATGCCGGATGTGAAAGAGCCGCACCATGCGCGCGCTGGCGGTGCGGCACCCATTGGCCCGGTACTGGCAAAGCCAGAAGTGCGCTGGTTCTTTGCCTCTGCCTTCTTCCATGTGCTGTCGCACATGGGTATCTACACATTCTTTTCGCTGTACCTTGATGCGCTGGGCTACAGCAAAACCATGATTGGCATCCTGTGGGCGGTGTCGGTGTCGGTGGAGATTGCCTGGTTTTCTACCCAAAACCGGTGGATGCCGCGCCTGAGCCTGCCAGCCTGGCTGGTGGTGTGCGCCGCCACCATGGCGCTGCGTATGGCAGCAACCGCCAGCCTGGCCGATGCGCTATGGGTGCTGGTGCTGGCGCAAGCCCTGCACGCGCTCACCTTTGCAGCCCACCACAGCGCGTGCATTGCGCTGGTGTCCCGTCATTTCCCCAACACCTTACAGGGCAGGGGGCAGGCACTCTACATCGTCATTGGCTATGGCATTCCCGGTCTGCTGGGCAGCCTGTTGGGTGGGCAACTCAGCACGCATTTCGGGTTGGCCAGCGTGTTTTGGGGCACGTCGGTTACCGCACTGCTGGCCACGGGCTGTGCGTGGGTGGTGTGGCGCAAGGGTGTGGTGTAAGGCGTACAATTGGTTTGTCTTACGCCAACGAAAGCGCACTATGCCTACAGCTGCCGCCCTTGAGCATTCACTTACCGTTCGCATCCCCGCAGAGCTGCATCACAAACTCGCTCAGCTTGCCAAGGCTACGGGGCGCACCAAGAGTTTTTATGCGGTTGAGGCATTACAAGAACGGTTGGATCTCGATCTTTGGCAGATTGAACAAACGCAGCAAGCCATCGAAGAAGCCGACGCGGGAGATTTTGTGACCCCTTCAGCACTGCAAGCTGTGCTTTCCAAATACGATCGCTGAAGCATGGCCATTCTGTGGACCAAGCGGGCCGTTTCAAACCTGGAGGCAATTCTTGATTTCATCGCGCGGGACAATGTGCCGGCTGCACTGAAATTCAGGGATTTCGTTGTTGAAAAAATAGCCGTTTTGGAGCAGCACCCGCACATGGGTCGCGCATGCGATGTTCACGGGGCCAGAGAGCTGGTCATCCACGAGAACTACATCGTGGTGTACCGCGTTCGGCAATCAAATTTGGAAATCTTGCGTTTGCGGCATGCACGCAAGAAGTTTCCGTAGTGCTTGTGGAGATGCAATCATAGGTCTGGGCATCGGCTGCTCGCATTGGGCTCCCCCTCGCCCGGTGGGGCGAGGGGTTGTGGGGGCCGTTGGGCTAAAAAAGTAACTTAGTCCAGTTCACTCACCGGTACGCATGAGCAAAACAAATTCCTATCACCATACACGTTATCCACCCGCCCCACGGGCGGCCAGTATTTGACAGCCTTCAGCGTTGCCAGCGGGAATGCGCCCACTTCGCGGCTGTAGGGGCGCTCCCACTCGCTGCCTAGCAGGCTGGCGGCCGTGTGCGGTGCGTGCTTTAACGGATTGTTGTCCTGCGGCCATTCACCCGTTTCGACCTTGGATATCTCGCCACGGATGGCGATCATGGCGTGGATGAAGCGGTCTAGCTCGGCCAGGGTTTCGCTCTCAGTGGGCTCTACCATCAGCGTGTTGGGCACAGGGAAGGAGAGGGTGGGCGCGTGGAAGCCGTAGTCCATCAGCCGCTTGGCCACGTCTTCGGCCATCACGCCACTGGTTTCCTTGAAGTGGCGCAGATCCAAAATGCACTCGTGGGCCACATGACCGTTGGCCGATGCGTAGAGCGTAGGGTAGTGGTCGGCCAGACGGGTGCTGATGTAGTTGGCTGCCAGAATGGCTGCCTCAGTGGCGTGCTGCAGGCCGTCTGCGCCCATCATGCGGCAGTACATCCAGCTAATCGGCAATACCGCGGCGTTGCCAAGTGGCGCTGCAGAAATGGCCCCCACGTTTCCTACATTCCCCACGCCTTTGCCTGCAAGCCCGCCCGCTTTGTGACCAGGCAGGAAAGGCACCAAATCTTCAACCACGCACACTGGGCCCACACCGGGTCCGCCGCCACCGTGGGGAATGCAAAAGGTCTTGTGCAAATTCAGATGGCTGACATCGCCGCCAAACTCACCGGGGGCAGCCGTGCCCACCAGCGCGTTCATGTTGGCACCGTCTACATACACGCGGCCACCGTGCTGGTGCACCAGGGCGCACAGCTCTTTCACGCTGGTCTCGAACACGCCGTGGGTGCTGGGGTAGGTGATCATGACGCAGGCCAGATTGGCGCTGTGCTGTTCGCACTTGGCCTGCAGGTCAACCATGTCGACGTTGCCCCTGTCGTCGCACTTGGTGACGACGACCTGCATGCCCACCATCTGCGCGCTGGCGGGGTTGGTGCCATGCGCGCTGCTGGGAATCAGGCAGATATTGCGGTGCCCTTGGCCCTTGCTCTCATGAAAAGCCTTGATGACCAACAACCCCGCATATTCACCCTGGCTGCCTGCATTGGGCTGCAGGCTGATGCCCGCGTAGCCCGTGGCGGCACATAGCCAGGCGCGCAGTTGGGCGTCTAGCTCGGTGTAGCCCAGGCGCTGGTCGGCGGGGCAGAAGGGGTGGATGTTGGCAAACTCCGGCCAGGTGATGGGGATCATCTCGCTGGTGGCGTTGAGCTTCATGGTGCAGCTGCCCAGCGGGATCATGCTGCGGTCCAGCGCCAGGTCTTTGTCGCTCAGCATGCGGATGTATCGCAGCATGCCGGTTTCACTGTGGTGGGTGTTGAACACCGGGTGGGTCAAAAACGTGCTGGTGCGGCGCAGGGCAGCGGGGATGAGCGGTGTGGCGCTGGCTTCCAGTGCTTCTACCGTGGGCATGGACTGACCAGCGGACGGTGCAAAGGGTGCGAAGAATGACCAGATCAAGGCAATGTCTTCGCGTGTGGTGGTCTCGTCGAGCGAGATGCAGATGTACTGTTCCCAGCCAATTCGCACGTTAGCCCTCGCAGATATTGCGTGAGTAGCTATGGAATTTGTAGCGGCTCCAGTCTTGTAGCACAGTGTGTCGAAAGCGGTGTCGTGGTGCGTGGCGGTAAAGCCTAACTGCGCCAGCCCCTTGGACAGGATGGCCGTGTAGGTGGCTACGCGCTGCGCGATGCGGGCGAGGCCCGTAGGGCCGTGGTACACGGCGTACATGCTGGCCACCACGGCTGGCAACACCTGCGCTGTGCAAATGTTGGACGTGGCCTTTTCGCGGCGAATGTGCTGCTCGCGGGTTTGCAGCGCCAGGCGGTAGGTGGGGTTGCCGTGCACGTCCACGCTGACGCCCACCAGACGGCCGGGCATGGAGCGTTTGTATTCATCGCGGCAGGCCATGTAGGCGGCGTGGGGGCCGCCGTTGCACAACGGCATGCCAAAGCGCTGGGTGGTGCCCACCACAATGTCGGCACCCATTTCGCCCGGGGGCACCAGCAGTGTCAGCGCCAGCAGGTCCGCTGCCATGATGAAGGCTGCCTGCTTGGCGTGCACTTTGTCGGCCTCGGGTTTCCAGTCGGCCAGCCAGCCACTGCTGGCGGGGTATTGGGTGAGGGCGGCAAAGTAGTCGTCACCGGCAATGGCCGCCTCCCATTCCGGTGCGGAGTTGACCACCTTGACCGTAAAGCCCAGCGGTGCGGCACGGGTCTGCACCACTTCAATGGTTTGCGGGTGGCAGTCGCCACTGACCACAAACACGGTGCCTTTGGATTTGACCGAGCGCTTGGCCAGCGTCATGGCCTCGGCGGCGGCAGTGGCTTCGTCCAGCATGGAGGCGTTGGCAATGGGCATGCCGGTCAGGTCGCACACCATGGTCTGAAAATTGACCAGCGCTTCCATGCGACCCTGGGAAATCTCGGCCTGGTAAGGCGTGTAGGCGGTGTACCAGGCGGGGTTTTCCAGAATGTTGCGCAGGATGACGCCGGGCGTGTGGGTGCCGTAATAGCCCTGGCCGATAAAGCTTTTGAACACCTTGTTCTTGCCTGATAGCGCCTTCATTTCCGCCAGCGCTGCAGCCTCGGTGATGGCAGCGGGGATGTCCATGGCCGTGGTACGGGCGATGGAGCGCGGCACGATGCTGTCGATCAGCGCGCGGCGCGAGGTCTCACCAATGGCCTGAAGCATGAGCGCTTCGTCGGCGGCATCAATGCCAATGTGGCGTGCGACGAATTCGCTGGCGTTTTCGAGTTGGGCGAGGGTTGGAGTGGTGGGCATTGGAACTTCCTTGGTGCTCCGGCTGCGACGCGCTAAAAAGGGGTCAGAGCCCCATGTCGTTCAGCGTTTCGTCGCGCCGTAAAAATAATTGTCCTGAATGGGGATCCGACCCCCTTTCAGCGCTCCACGAGCGCTGTCGCTTGGTTTACGCGCTGGCGGCAAACGATGTGTAACTGGTTTCGTCCATCAAGGCATCCACCTCTGCAGGATTGGACAGCTTGACCTTGAAGAACCAGCCCGCGCCCATGGGGTCGCTATTGGCCAGCGCAGGGTCTGCACGCAGGGCTTCGTTCACTTCGGTGATTTCGCCAGAGACCGGCATGTAGACATCAGCGGCAGCCTTGACGGATTCCACCACGCCTGCCACGGCCTTGGCGTCGATAGCGGCGCCCACTTCAGGCAGGTCTACAAACACCACGTCGCCCAGCGCATCCTGCGCGTGGTGGGTGATGCCAACGGTGGCGATGCCGCCGTCAACAGACAGCCATTCGTGGTCGGGGGTGTACTTGATGGACATGGAAGACTCCTGAGAAAAATTGAAGAACGTTAAAAATCAAAAAGACGGAAATACCAGAAATGACGAAGAAGAACCTGAACTCCAAGCTGTTAGCAGCACACTGTAGCGGCCCCTTCAGCTCTCTTTAGCATTTGTTTTAGCCATTGTTTTAGCCATTGTTTTAGCCTCTGAAATAGTTGGTCGGCACAAAAGGCATAGCGCTTACCAGCATGGGCACGGGCTTGCCCCGCACGACGGCCACCACCTGGGTGCCGAGCGCGCTGAAGGTCGCATCCACATAGCCCATGGCCACGCACTGGTTGATGGTGGGCCCCAGCAATCCGCTGGTCACTTCACCAATGCGGTTGCCCGCGCCATCTTGCAGCTCGGTGTGCTCGCGTACCGGGACGCGCTCTTGCGCTATCAGGCCTACGCGTTTGCGGGTTCCAACTGGCGTCTCTATGCCAATTTGCCCGCTAGCCCTCGTAGAATCTGCGAGAGCCGCTAGTATTTTTGTAGCACCCGGGAAGCCGCCTTCACGCGCACCACCAGCACGGCGCACCTTCTGCATGGCCCATAGCAGGCTGGCTTCTACGGGGTTGGTGGATTCGTCAATGTCATTGCCGTACAGGCACAGACCGGCTTCCAGTCGCAGCGAGTTGCGCGCGCCAAGGCCAATGGGTTTGACTTCGGATTGGGCCAGCAAGGCGCGGGCCAGAGCTTGGGCATAGTCGTTGTGAACGGCGATTTCAAAACCGTCTTCACCGGTGTAGCCGCTGCGGGTCAGGAACACGTCAATCTTTTGCGTGCCACTGCCCGTGTCCAGATTCACCGTAAAGTTGCCGCCGGTCATGAACACCAACTTCTCCACCCCCGGTGCCAGGCGGGACAAGGCCGTCACCGCCTGTGGGCCCTGCAGTGCCAGTAGCGCCATCTCTGGCATGGCAATCACTTCGCAGCGGTGGCCAATACGGTATTGAATGTGGGCAATGTCATTTACCTTGCACGCGCCGTTGACAATCACAAAGATTTCACCATTGCCCTTGTTGAAGAACATCAGGTCGTCAATGATGCCGCCATCGTCATTGAGCAGCAGACCATAGCGCTGCTTGCCCACGGGCAGGTCGATCACATCGACCGGCATCAGCGTTTCAAACGCGGCGGCAGCATCGGGCCCGACCAGACGCAACTGGCCCATGTGCGACACGTCAAACAGGCCAGCGGCCGTGCGGGTGTGGTGGTGCTCGGCCATCAAACCGCTGGGATATTGGACCGGCATAGAGTAGCCAGCAAAGGGCACCATGCGTGCGCCCAATTCCAGATGCAGTGCATGGAGTGGCGTGGTGTGCAAATTTTCAGATGCAGGAGCGGACATGAAGTCTCCAGGTCGGGTAATCCTCAGCAGAGCTCAGCAGAGATCCGCATAGGAAAGGCAGGGGCAACACGGTTCTCAAGGATGCGCGCACCAGTGCACACACGCCTCAAGGCTGCCCCCACTGTCCGCTTTACCTGAGAGATTCGCCGGGCCTGCTGGCACGCCACTACGGGTGCGCAGACTGCGGGTTGCTCCTTCGGTGGGCCGCGCGCTGCAACATGTGCAGGGCCACAGCCTCTCTCCAGTGGGGAGGCGCCAACTTTCGGTGAAGAAAGTCAACGCTGGTCAGTCCTTTTGCCTGAGCGTTCAGACCGCTGCAATCAGCGGCCCTGCGCCTTCGGCGGTTTCCGCGGGGGAAACTCTCTCCTGACCGGGGGATTCTAAACCAGGCGTTCATCGCGACGATTGCGAGAACGTCTGTAACCCCCGCAATTGGCCCACAACGTCGGTTACGATAATTGTGTCGATTTCAAACATCTTAACTACTAAGCCCTTCGCTTGCCAGTGAAGCCGCTTCTACAGAATGATTAATGCCTGCGCGCTCTATTTTCCCGTAGTCAAGCTACCACTTGCAAAAGTCTTTCCAGAGGGGAAATCGGATGCTGGTATTTTCAGGTCCGCGACTTGGTTCGAATACAAGGTGGGTGACGACACAGTCCGCCTGAACCTTGGACACGAGAATTTGAGTCAGCACTTGCGCGGGTTTGCTGGCTATGTCGCGCAACTGCCCAACAGCGGGGCTGCACGGGCCAAGGCGCAAGCCTTGATCAGTTCAACAAAGAATTGCTTTGGTGTTGTCTTGCCACACCCAGTGTCCACGGACTCCCTCATATTCGCGTCCTTGGTGAGTCTTATTGAGCGGTTCAATGGGTTCATGTTTGTGGCGGACAGTGTCATGCTGCCAGACATGAGCTATGTGGTGGGCCCGATGGCCGACGACGATGAGTACCGTCAGGACACCACCGCGCAAGCGGTCCGTCAAATTGACCCAAATGAGTACCGGCACATGAGGCCAACAGAGGGAGTAGATCCTGAGCGGGTGACGATGCGAGAACACAATTACTGCCTACTTGCGCAACGTGGTTTTCTCTGCACCCGCTGGCTACCACTGTACCGCACAGATGAACAGAAAGATGTGCTGCGACCGATAGGAGAAATTGCTGCCCGCCTATTGGCCTTGAACGCACTCTTTTTATGGGCATCCTCCCCCGAGGACGTGGCTGAGACTAATCGTCTCGCGAGTTTCATTGACCGCAATAATCTACATGATCATCTGACGGTCAAAGAGAATTCAATTCTCAGTTTGACACGCGACGAAGCGAACGAAGTACACGGTGGGTCAATTGGCTGGCGTTTGGAAAACATGTGGGCTCTCGCATGGATTCTCGGCTTCGATCCCGCCCCGCCTTTTTTCGAAGGCCAACTTTCAAATAGCATTACTGACTCCCTAATTTTGGAGTTCTTGCCGAGCTTGGACGCAACGACCGCCGAATTCCTAGAAACGCTAAGCGCCCGTTCGACAGCAGAAGTTGCACAGCAAGAAGATTTGTTCTATTGCGCACACAATGCCGTTCGGAGTGCGCAGCAGGGAGCGGATACCGTTCCCCAAGGGTTTCACCCTGTCCGCGACGGTGGCGCTATTCACGAACGACGTCATGCGTTGACATGGGCGCTTTCCCCGGGAGTCACATGGGGTGATACTGACCTCTCCACTTGAGTGAGAAAGAAATTGCGCTGCAGCATGCGTTTTGGCTTCAGAGGTTAGGATCGTTCCCGTAGTCAGGAATATGTCCAGTTACCGGTCATTTACCAATGCCAACAAGTGTCACACTGCGGAAGCCAGCGCGCCAACTTCTCAACAGATTGCATCCGTTGAAAGTGATCGTGTGCGTATAAACGCAATTTCCGTGACTAAGGGAGGGCGCACATGGGTGCACTTGCTGACATTAGACTCCTAGCTATTTTGAAAACAGGCGCAATGTCTAGCGCTCTGAATCCATGCTTCACTTCCTCCGCCACATCCTCCTAGCCATCCACTTTCTGATCGCCAGTTGCATCAACTTGGCTTTAGGTATCGCACGCCCCCGTAGCCCCGACAACAGCCGTCTGTGTGGCCGGGTCTACTCGTTGCCCGCGTTGCGCATCCTGGGTTTGCAAACCCAATTAGAAGTGGATGACATGATGGCGATGCCCAACCCGTATGTGATAGTGGTCAACCACCAGTCCAACTACGACCTGTTCGTTTTGGGCAGTGTGGTGCCCCGGCGCACGGTGACGATTGGCAAGCAAAGCCTGAAGTGGATTCCGTTTTTCGGGCAGGTGTACTGGCTGGCGGGCAATGTGCTGATCGACCGCGGCAACGCGGAGAAGGCCAAGCAGGCGATGTGCAAGACCACCGAGGTGATGCAGCACCAGGATACGTCGATTTGGGTGTTTCCCGAAGGTACGCGCAATCTGGGGCAGGGGCTATTGCCATTCAAGAAAGGTGCGTTTCAGATGGCGATCAACGCCGGGGTGCCCATCGTGCCGCTGTGCGCAAGCAACTACAAGCGCGACATGCGACTGAACCGCTGGCGCAGCGGTAAGCTGTGCATCCGCGTGCTACCGCCTATCCCCACCACGGGCCTAACGCTGGATGACATGCCCGCGCTGATGGAGCGCTGCCGGGCGCAGATGCTGGCCTGTATTGCCGAGTTGGACGCACAAACGGCCCAGTGAAAAAGTGCTCGCGGGCGTCTATCACCGAACCATGTTGTTCGACAAGAGTACCAAAACCCACTACCTCAGCGCCCGCTCGGTGCATGCGGAGTTGCACAAGAGCAAGCGGCACCACAGCAATACGGACGTTCTGGAATTCCTGTTCGCTATGTGCAAATGGTTGGGCGTGGATTCAGAGGAGTTAAAAATGGGGCACTAAGGACAGTTGCATCGTGACCGTCATGGAGAATTTGGGCCGATTCAGTGACAAGCACCCCTATCACTTTTGCGAGTAATACTTTTTGAGAAGAAGCGTGCTGAATGTCGGGATGTGTCAGTCTAGCACCGGTATCCCCAACTTCCCCGCAGCCCCATTGAGCTGATTGTCAAAACAGCACAAGGCCATGTTGCGCCCCAGTTGCTGGTGTAGCGCCCGTGCGGTTGCAAGTTGCAAGCTGTCGTACGCGCGTAAGCCAAATTGCATTGCGAAGTTGCCTGCCTGCGCAATCAACTCTTGGTCAACCCCCAGCTTTTGGTAGCGATTCCATTCGTCCTTGAGTTCGGTAATGGCGCGGGTCGCCGTTTCTACGTCGATTTGTCTTGTGCGCTGTTTGAGTGCGAGTGCCGCGCACATTTCCACCCATGCGATCTGACTGACTACGACGTGGCTGGCAGCTTTGCAAACTTTACGGACGGCATCGCTGGACGGCTCATTGACAAACAACTTCATCAATGCGGAAGTGTCGCAATAGACGATCACTTGGGTCCACGCAGTTCAATGACCAAATCGCTCATGGTTTTGCCATCGGGGGAGGGTGGGAAGACGACAGCTTTGGGCAGTTTGAATGCGCGCGTGGCAGGCTCGGCAACCAAGCCCGAAGCCAATAGCTTCTGCATGGCCTCTTCGTCGGTCATGGTGATTATGGGCTCTGAGGGTGCTTGCGGTCGTACCAACTCGGCGACCACGGTGCGGTGTGAGGTGATTTGTACCCGTTCGCCCTGCTGCATCAACGCAATGGCGCGGGCAGGGTTGGCTTTGAGTTCACGGATGGAGACTTGCATAGGAGTGTTTCTTGAAATGTGGTCACATTATGCATTCTCTGTGTTATTTGTGGTCATATATTTGCATTGTTCGATGGCTAAGTGTTTTCAATTTGCTATCATAGTAGTAGCGGATTACGCTTGTTCTACGAGGGCTGATGGCCAATTTCTTGCCTAAACAATCCGATGAAGGCGCGCGGTGGGGGGGGCTGGCAGCGACCCCCAGTGTCAGTCGTGCAACGAGCCCAAAAACTGCTTCAATTCCGCCGTTTGCGGGTTGGTAAACAGCTCGGCGGGTGCTCCGATCTCGTGCACCAGTCCCTTGTGCATGAAGATCACGCGGTCAGCCACCTTGCGGGCAAAACTCATCTCATGGGTGACCATGAGCAGCGTCATGCCCTCATCAGCAAGGCTCTCTACGACGCGCAGCACTTCGCCCACCAGTTCGGGGTCCAACGCGCTGGTGATTTCATCGCACAGCAACACCGCTGGCTCCATGGCCAGCGCGCGGGCTATTGCCACGCGTTGCTGCTGGCCGCCAGATAGCTGTTCGCCAAAGGCATCAAACTTTTCTGCAAGACCCACGCGCTCCAACAATTTGCGGGCCATCGCTTCATTGGCCGCAGCGTCTTTTTTCTTGACCAGGCCAGGTGCCAGCATGATGTTTTTGCCCACCGTGAGGTGTGGGAACAAATTGAAGCTCTGGAACACCATGCCCACATGCTGGCGCAGTTCGCGCATGGCCGCCGCGTTCTTGTACATCAGGGGTTTGCCGTCTACCGTCAAGCTGCCGCTCTGGAATTCTTCCAGCCCATTGATACAGCGCAACAGCGTGCTCTTGCCCGATCCGCTTTTGCCAATGATGGCAATCACTTCGCCGGGTTGCACCTGCAGGTCAATACCTTTGAGCACTTCGTTGGCACCATACGATTTGCGCAGGCCAGAAATTTCAACGATGGGCATGGATCTTCCTCTCAAGGTGTTTGGCGTACAGGCTGACCGGGAAACACAACACAAAATACATCACTGCAACGCAGCTAAAAATCAAAAACGGGCTGTAAGTAGCGTTGGCAATCGTCTTGCCCACTTTGGTGAGTTCCATAAAGCCGATGACCGAGGCCAGTGCCGTGCCTTTGATAACCTGCACCAGAAAACCCACCGTGGGTGGCACTGCGATCTTGATGGCTTGCGGAAGAATGATGTAGCGCAGTTGCTCATAAAAGCTCAGCGCCAGGCTTTGCGATGCCTCCCACTGGCCGCGCGGTATGGCGGCCACGCAGCCGCGCCATATCTCCGTGAGGAAGGCGCTGGTATAGAACGTAAGCCCCATGCCCGCAGCAACCCAAGGCGACGTGTTGATGCCAAACAGCCCCAACCCGTAGTAGGCTAAGAACAGCTGTACCAAGAGCGGCACGCCTTGAAAGAGCTGTACATAGGCGGCGACGATAGGTTCAACAGCGGGCAGCTTGGTCAGGCGCAGCATCAGCAAAAGCAGGCCCACCGTGCTACCACCAATGAAGGCGATGAGCGACAGGCCTATGGTCCAGCGACCAGCCAGCAACAGGTTGCGGATGATGTCCCAGAGTGAGAAGTCGACCATGGCTTACCTCCTGCCAAACAGGAACTTAGCACCTGCCCAGTTGAGCAGTTGCCGCGCAGCTATGGAGAGCAACAAGTAGATGCTGCCCACCACGATAAAGGCTTCGAACGAACGGAAGTTGTTGCTCTGGATCAGGTCGGCGGAGTAGCTCAGCTCCTTGGTTGAAATCTGCCCGCAGACGGACGAGCCCAGCATCACGATGATGATCTGGCTGACCAGGCTTGGCCATACCTTCTTCAAGGCCGGTGGCAGCACCACTCGTACAAAGGTCTGGCTGCGGTTGAGCGCCAGGCTTTGTGCAGCTTCTATTTGGCCCTTGGGCGTGGCCTCTAGTCCAGCGCGGATGATCTCGGCAGAGTAGGCCCCCAAATTGATCACCATGGCGATGATGGAGGCCGCTTCGGCAGAAATCTTGACACCCGCGGCAGGCAGGCCAAAGAAGATGAAGAAGAGTTGAACAATGAAGGGCGTGTTGCGGATCAGCTCCACGTATGCGCCCACTGCTGCCTGCAACCACATGGGAGCCAGGTTGGCACCAAAGCCACGCGCACGCACCCAGGCGCATGCTGTACCGAGCAGGGTGCCGATCACTACGGAGATGGTAGTAAGCGATAGCGTCCACGCCACACCGGTCAGCAAGAGCTGCCACTCGGACAGCACCGCCATAAAGTCAAGTTGAATCCGCATCGTGATCCCGCCAGTGGCCTTGGTGGTGCTACGCGGTTACAGGGGCAAGTCGCCAGCGGGGCGACCCAGCCATTTCTTGGATAACGCGTCAAGATCGCCGGCCTTCTTGGCTTCGGCAACGATTTCATTGACCTTGGCTTTGAGCTTGTCTTCACCCTTGGCTACGCCAATGAAGTTGGGGCTTTCCTTGAGCAGCAGCTTGTACTCGCTCGAGAGCTGCGGGTTTTTGGTCATCATGTTGCCGGCCACTGACGCGCCCAGCGCTACGAATTGCACCTGTCCAGACACAAAAGCGGCAATGGTAGCGTTGTTGTCTTCGAAGCGTTTGGTGTCCACACCAGAAGGCGCGACCTTACCCAGCTCCTGATCTTCCATGGCACCACGGGTCACGCCCACTGACTTGCCCGCCAGATCCGCAAAGCTTTTCACGGTGACTGTCTTGGGCCCGAATACCGCCTGGAAGAAAGGAGAGTAGGACGAAGCAAAGTCGATGACCTTTTCACGGTCGGGGTTCTTGCCCAGTGTGGCGATTACCAGGTCTGCCTTGCGTGTTTGCAGTGCGGGGATGCGGCTGGCGCTGACCACGGGAACCAGTTCCACGGCCACGCCCAGTTTCTTGCCAATCAGGTTTGCCATGTCGATGTCCAGGCCGATGGGTTTGAGGTCGGTGCCCACAAAGCCATAGGGCGCTGAGTCGGTTTGCACGGCGACCTTGATGACCTTGGCTTTCAGAATATCGTCCAATGCGGTCTGCGCTTGTACGCCGGTGGCAGCAAGTACGGCGGCGCAAGCCAGGACAAAACGCATAGAACGCGTGCGGTGTTGAAATAATTTCATAGCAGAGCTCCTAGGTAGGTTGATGTTTCTCTCGATGACTTTTTCGGGGAACTTGTATGCAAGTCTTGTGCCTGTTGATCAATCTTGGCCGCGCTTGTCAATGGTTTGAGTGCCTTGCGCAATTCGGCCAGCGGGTCACCGTCGGGTGTCTGTAGTTTGAGTGCCGCCTGTACGCTACCAATGTGCTGTTGCATGAGCTGCTCTGCGTGCGCCCATTGGCCCTTTTCCAGTGCATGAACAATTTCCACATGTTCCGCGCAAGATTGCGCCGCATCGTGGGACGACTGGTACAGCATGGCAATCAGTGTGGTGCGGGCAGTAAAGTCGCGCAAGGTGTCGGCCAACAAGGTATTGCCTAAACACTCGGCCAGGCACACATGAAAGTCGCCTAATAAAAAGCTACGCAGACCTACGTCATCTCCTTTGACGGCAGCTTTCTCTTTTGTGAGGTGTGCTTTCAACAGTTTGAGTGCTGGCTTGCTGACTGCGGTAGTACAGCGAATTAAGCCCATTTCAATGACCCTGCGCGCCTCAAACGCTTCGCGGGCTTCAGTGAGGGATGGCTCAATCAAGTACCACCCACGGCGGCTGCTGACAGTGACGATGCCGCGGGCTGCCAACTGGTTCAGCGCTTCGCGCACGATGGTGCGACTGCAGTCAAACAGCATGCCCAATTGTTGCTCGCCCAAGCGGGCACCTGGGGCCAGCTTTTGGGCCATGACGGCATCAATGATGCGGTTGGTAATGTCGGAAGCGCTTGTCATATGTGCGTCTCAGACAGCAACTAACGTGCCATTGGTATACAAGATTTGTTTACCCAATATGGGTCAAGACGCCCAAGAAAGGGCTTTCGGTGCACCGGCAATGTGCGCGCTCCGTCCCGACGAATGAAAACGGGGCCAGAGGCCCCGTTCAGTGTTTCATGTTGACAGTTTTACATCCCCGCGTAATTCGGCCCGCCGCCACCTTCTGGCGTAATCCACACAATATTCTGCGTGGGGTCTTTGATGTCGCAGGTTTTGCAGTGCACGCAGTTTTGGGCGTTGATTTGTAGACGCTGGGCGTCACCACCCTTGGCTTCATCAGGCACAAATTCATAGACCCCAGCAGGGCAGTAGCGGGCCTCGGGGCCTGCATACTTTTGCAAGTTGATATTGACCGGGACCGACGCGTCTTTCAGTGTCAAGTGCGCAGGCTGCTGTTCTTCGTGGTTGGTGTTGCTGATGAATACGCTAGAGAGGCGGTCAAAGGTCAGTTTGCCATCTGGCTTGGGGTAGACGATGGGTTTGCATTCGGCAGCAGGCTTAAGGTACTCATGGTCAGCCTTGGTGCGGTGCAGGGTCCAGGGCATCTTTCCGCGCAAGACCAACTGTTCAAAGCCATTCATCAGTGTTGCCACAGTCAGCCCATACTTGAACCAATTTTTGAAGTTGCGGTCTTTGTTGAGCTCGGTGTGCAACCAGCTCCTCTCAAACGCTTCTGGGTAGGCACTCAGTTCATCGTGCTGGCGACCCGCAACTACGGCGTCATGCGCGGCTTCTGCGGCCTGCATGCCGGTCTTGATAGCGGCGTGGCTGCCCTTGATGCGGCCCACATTCAAATACCCTGCGTTACAGCCTACCAGTGCACCACCAGGGAAGACGGTCTTGGGCAGCGCGTTGATGCCGCTGGCATTGATGGCGCGGGCGCCGTAGGACAGGCGCTTCGCGGTGATTTCACCCTTGTCATTCTCAAAGTAGTAGCGAATGTTGGGATGTGTTTTCCAGCGCTGAAACTCTTCGAACGGGCTCAAGTACGGGTTGGAATAGCCCAGCCCGGTTACGAATCCGAGGGCGACTTTGTTGCCCTCCAAGTGGTACAGAAACGCGCCGCCATAGGTGTCTGATTCCATGGGCCAGCCAGCGGTGTGCATGACAAAACCGGGTTGATGGCGGCTGGAGTCAATCTCCCACAGTTCCTTGATACCGATGCCAAAGCTCTGAGGGTCGCGGCCTTCATCCAGCTTGAATTTGGCAATCAGTTGCTTGCCCAGGTGACCTCGTGCGCCTTCGGCAAAGACGGTGTACTTGCCTAACAATTCCATGCCAATCTGGAAGTTGTCGCCGGGTGTTCCGTCTTTGCCTACGCCCATATTGCCGGTGGCCACGCCTTTGACGCTGCCGTCGTCGTTGTACAGAACTTCTGCTGCGGCAAAGCCAGGAAATATTTCGACGCCTAGCCCCTCAGCCTGCTCGGCAAGCCATTTTGTTACCGCGCCCAGGCTAACGATGTAGTTGCCATGGTTGTGCGCAAAGGGGGGTAACAACACATTGGGGACACGCACGCCAGATGATTCTCCGAGGAATACGTAGGCGTCGTCCGTTACCGGCTGGTTCAACGGGGCACCCAATTCCTTCCAGTTGGGGAAGAGTTCGGTGAGTGCGATGGGGTCCATGATGGCGCCAGAGAGGATGTGTGCACCGGGCTCAGAGCCTTTTTCCAGTACAACTACCGACACATCTGTCCCTTTTTCTGCTGCCAGTTGCTTCAGGCGAATGGCGGTTGCCAGCCCCCCGGGGCCACCGCCCACCACCACAACGTCATATTCCATAGCTTCGCGGGGGCCGAATTGGGCAAGAATTTCCTCGTTGGTCATGGTGAGTCTCGTTCAATAATGGGAGTCAGATGGGTTCGGTCAGTCAGCCATGTTGCTGAGTGGGATTGCATAGGATTTTATGCTCTGAATCAGTTAAATAGCACGGTCGTTCGTTTTATTATTGAGGGTATTCAAAATGGCATACACCATCGATCTTTCGGGCCGAGTGGCATTCATTACGGGGGCATCGAGCGGACTTGGCGCGCAGTTTGCGAAAACTCTTGCGTCGGCAGGGGCCGCGGTGGTTCTTGCAAGTCGGCGTGTGGAAAAACTCAAGGAGTTGCGTGCCACGATAGACGGCGAGGGCGGTGACGCACATGTGATTGAGTTAGACGTCAACGACCATGATTCCATCAAGTCTGCGGTTGCCCATGCGGAAACGGAAGTGGGGTCTATTGATATCCTGGTCAACAACTCAGGCGTGAGTACGACGCAGCGAATCCAGGACGTGTCACCCGATGACTACGACTACATGTTCAATACCAACGTCAAAGGCGCTTTCTTTGTGGCCCAAGAGGTGGGCAAGCGCATGCTGGCGCGGGCCACGGGATCTGCTCCGGGCAGCTATACCGGCGGTCGCATCATCAATGTGGCATCGATGGCGGGGCTGCGGGTGTTGCCGCAGATCGGTGTGTACTGCATGAGCAAGGCAGCTGTCATTCAGATGACGAAGGCAATGGCCCTGGAGTGGGGGCGGTTTGGCATCAATGTAAACGCCATCTGTCCCGGCTATATCGATACCGAAATCAACCATCGGCACTGGCAGACCGAGGCCGGTCAAAAACTGGTGCAAATGTTGCCTCGCAAGCGGGTGGGGCAGCCCAAAGACCTTGACGCACTCATCATGATGCTGTGTTCCGATGAAAGCCACTTCATCAATGGGGCAGTGATTGCTGCTGATGATGGTTTTGGTGTTTGAGCCGTATTTGTTGTTGTCCGTTGCACATCACCCAGATGCATGAGTTTTTACTGCTATACTTTGCCCTCTTGAATACTGTAGGCGCGTAGCTCAGCTGGTTAGAGCACCACCTTGACATGGTGGGGGTCGTTGGTTCGAGTCCAATCGCGCCTACCAACAGAATAGCCCTTCCTCCTTTTCGGAGAGAGGGCTTTTTTTTTGGCTTTTTGAAACGTACTGTACGGGTGAGTGGTGTTGGGTCAATCCGTCTGCGGAGCCTTTAGGGTTATCCTTGCCTCGCGCACGGCACGCAGTCTCTAAAATGAACAAAGCGGTACAGTGAACGTGCATTAAAGGGATACGCTAGTCGTTATGCAAAGTCATTCCAATACAGACCGAAAGTCAAACCAGCGGGTCATTAAGAAATACCCTAATCGCCGTCTCTACGATACCGATACGTCGAGTTACATCACGTTGGCTGAGATCAAGCAATTGGTCATGGACAGTGAGCCCTGCATCGTGGTGGATGCCAAGACGGGTGAAGACTTGACCCGCAGCATTTTGTTGCAAATCATTCTGGAAGAGGAAGCCAATGGAACGCCGATGTTCACAGCGGCAGTCCTTGCAAATGTCATTCGCTTCTACGGCCATGCCATGCAGGGGCTCATGGGCGGATACCTCGAGAAAAATATGCAAGCGCTCATGGAGATGCAGGCCCCACTGGTTCAAGGCACTATGGGGACCAACTTGTTTCAGCAGATGCAAGAGCAGATGCAAAAGCAAACGGAGCAACTCTTGGGTACTTTTGGGCTTAAGCGCTAGTTCTGCACGCGAGCATCGTGGTGGCGATTGTGGATTTGCGGCGACAATCGTGGAATGACTGAAGTACTTTCCTCACCAACACGCGCACCCACCGTTGGATTTGTCAGCCTTGGCTGTCCCAAGGCACTGACTGATTCCGAACTTATCTTGACCCAGCTGAGCGCTGAGGGGTACCAGACTTCCAAAACTTTTCATGGCGCAGATCTGGTGATCGTAAATACTTGTGGATTCATTGACGATGCTGTCAAGGAGAGTCTGGATACGATTGGCGAGGCACTGGCTGAAAATGGTCGCGTGATTGTGACGGGGTGTCTTGGTGCCAAGACGGCTGATAACGGCGAAAACATGGTGCGCCACATGCACCCCAAAGTTTTGGCCGTGACAGGTCCGCACGCTACACAAGAGGTGATGGATGCGGTACACACCAATCTGCCAAAACCACATGATCCCTTTATCGACTTGGTGCCACATACGTTTGGTGTGGCTGGTGTCAAGCTGACTCCACGACACTATGCCTATTTGAAGATCAGTGAGGGATGCAATCACCGTTGTACTTTTTGCATCATCCCGTCTATGCGTGGGGACTTGGTGTCGCGTCCCATTGGCGATGTTTTGACAGAAGCACGTGCGTTGTTTGAAGGTGGCGTCAAAGAACTTCTGGTCATCAGTCAAGATACATCTGCTTATGGAGTCGATGTGAAGTACCGAACCGGTTTTTGGGATGGCAAGCCGGTGAAGACACGCATGTTGGAGCTCGTGCAGACGCTCGGCGACATTGCGGAGCCTTACGGGGCATGGGTGCGTTTGCACTATGTATACCCCTATCCGAGCGTGGATGACATTCTGCCCATCATGGCATCAGGCCGTGTATTGCCCTACTTGGACGTACCGCTGCAGCACAGTCATCCGGATGTGTTGAAACGTATGAAGCGCCCAGCAAGCGGGGAAAGAAACTTAGAGCGACTGTTAAAGTGGCGTGAAGCCTGCCCTGAGCTTGTCGTTCGAAGTACTTTTATTGCCGGATTTCCGGGTGAGACAGAGGAAGAGTTCGAGCACTTGCTTGAATTCATTCGTGAAGCGCAAATTGATCGTGCCGGGTGCTTTGCCTACAGTGCAGTGAATGGCGCTACAGCGAATGAACTACCTGGTATGTTGCCCATGGAGTTGCGCGAAGAGCGCCGTGCGCGCTTCATGGCAGTAGCTGAGGCTGTTTCAGCGGCAAAGTTGCAAAAGCGTGTTGGTGCAACCATGCAAGTTTTGGTGGACTCTGCACCGGCCATGGGCAAAAAGGGTGGACTTGGCAGAAGCTATGCCGATGCACCGGAAATTGACGGCGTGGTGCGTTTACTGCCACCAGAGAAAATTAGCAAGACTTTGAGAGTAGGAGAATTTACAAAGGCCCGCGTGGTGGCTGCACAGGGTCACGACTTGGTTGCCATGCCAATTTAGTGACACGGATGAAATACCACATTCGAAAACAAAAAAAGCCGCTGAATATCAGCGGCTTTTCATTAACTACATTACCATAGTTGGTGCCCAGGAAGGGACTCGAACCCCCACGAAGTTACTCGCTAGTACCTGAAACTAGTGCGTCTACCAATTCCGCCACCTGGGCATCTCAGGAAAGAGAGCAATTGTATCAAAAATATTAGCCAAACCAGCGGCTTGCTGGACGAAGTAGAAGGAATAGTTCAAGGTCATCGCGATGGCCATGGATTCGTGTCACGTGACGATGGTGCACCTGACATCTATTTACCCCCCAACGAATTACGTGCCGTTCTCCACAAAGACCGTGTAAAGGTTCGGATTGTGCGTAGTGACCGTAAGGGGCGCCCCGAAGGGCGAGTCGTTGAGATCCTTGAGCGGTCAAAACAACCCATCATAGGTCGTCTGTTACAGGAAAGTGGAGTCTGGCTGGTCGCACCTGAAGACAAGCGCTATGGACAGGATGTCTTGATTCCCAAAGGGGCTACTAGCGTTGCCAAAGTGGGGCAGGTCGTCGTTGTGGAACTGATGGAACCGCCAGCCCTATTTGGGCAGCCAGTGGGCCGCATCAAAGAGGTTTTGGGTGAAGTAGATGATCCTGGCATGGAGATCGAAATTGCGGTTCGCAAATTCAGCGTGCCGCATGAATTCTCGGAAGGCTGTGTTGCTCTGGCCCGCACTTTGCCTGACAAGGTGCGCCCACAGGATCGTGTACAGCGCATTGATTTGACCGACGTACCGTTGGTCACCATCGACGGCGAAGACGCACGCGATTTTGATGATGCTGTGTATTGCGAGCCGGCAACCAAAGGACGCGGGAAAACCGCAGTCAAGGGTTGGCGGCTGTTGGTCGCAATTGCGGACGTGAGTCATTATGTTGAGACAGGTTCAGCGATTGATGTTGATGCCTATGATCGTGCGACCAGCGTTTATTTTCCGCGGCGTGTAATTCCCATGCTGCCGGAAAAATTGTCGAATGGCTTGTGTTCTCTGAACCCTGAGGTCGAACGGCTGTGCATGGTATGCGACATGTTCGTTACCGAAGATGGCGAGGTGAACGCATACCAGTTCTATCCAGCTTTGATGTGGAGCCATGCCCGGTTTACCTATACCGAGGTGGCAGCAATACTGGGAAATACGCGCGGACCTGAAGCCATCAAGCGCAAGGCGCGTATTGGTGATTTACTCAATCTCCACGGGGTCTACCAGTCACTATTTAAGTCGCGGCAAAAGCGCGGTGCAGTTGACTTTGAAACCACTGAAACGCAAATTGTCTGTGACGAGAATGGACGCATCGAAAAAATCGTGCCACGCACACGCAATGTGGCCCATCGCGTAATTGAGGAGGCCATGTTGGCGGCCAACGTGTGCAGTGCGGACTTTATTGCGCAAAGCAAACACCCCGGTCTGTTTCGGGTGCATGAAGGCCCCACTCCTGAGAAGAAGGAAATACTGCAAAACTATCTGAAGGCCACTGGTTTGGGGATGACGATCAGCGATGACCCTTCACCCAGTGAGTTTCAGGCGATTGCAGTTGCCACCAAGGATCGGCCAGATGCGCAGCAAATACATTCTATGTTGCTGAGGTCCATGCAGCAGGCCATTTACACGCCAACTAACAGTGGGCACTTTGGTCTGGCCTACAGTGCCTATACCCATTTCACCAGCCCCATCCGGCGTTATCCGGATTTGTTGGTGCATCGGGTGATCAAAGCGATTCTGGAAAAGTCTCGCTACCAGCTTCCCGTACTGCCAACGCCAGGGGAGGCGCATGCGAAATTGGCACGCCGGCTGGAAAAGGGATTGGCGGCGCGTGTGGGGCAGCCAAAGCAAACGCCCAAGAAGACCAATGCAGAAGGAATGGCTTGGTTGGCTGCAGGTCTTCATTGCAGTGCAAATGAACGCAGGGCAGATGAAGCGAGCCGAGATGTCGAAGCTTGGTTGAAATGCAAGTACATGAAGGAGCATTTGGGCGAAGAATACGGTGGCGTCGTGACTGCCGCGACAAGCTTTGGTGTCTTTGTCACATTGGATGCCATGTATGTGGAAGGGTTGGTTCACATTACTGAATTGGGCGGCGAGTACTTCCGCTTCGACGAGGCGCGCCAAGAATTGCGTGGCGAGCGCACTGGAATTCGCTATGCCATTGGTTCAAGGGTGCGGATTCAGGTGAGTCGGGTGGATCTTGACGGGCGCAAGATCGATTTCCGATTGATTCAAGATGGTGATGCCGTACTGTCGCGGGCCATGGCGGACAAAGGTATCGGCCGGGAAATGAAGCCTCGCGTTGCAAAATCTGATCGAACTGATACCGGTGGAAGGGCGCATGCTGTGTCGTTCAAAGGGGAGACACGCCGTCGTACTTCTGGTAAATCGAGCAAGGCCACCAAATCGGCGGACAAAGGGTCTGCCGCGCAAAAAAAGACACAGCGTAAACGCCGTTGATTCAAGAGCGGTTGTAGGGCCGCTACAGGGTTTCAACCAGTCTTTGTGCTGTCAAGGTTGTCTGGGTGAAGTAGAGGTCAGCGCAACGGCCGTGGTGATACACCGAGTCGCACGCTGCTTGGAATGCGTCAATGCCAGAAGCCATCTGGGCCCCAATGAGGCCAGCGAGGACGTCGCCTGTTCCGGCTGTTGCCAAGCGGGCGCTGCCAGTTGGGTTGATGCACGGCAATGCGTTGGGTGTCGCCACAATCGTTCCCGACCCTTTGAGAACAACCGTACAAGCAAATCGTTCCGCCAGGAGTTTTGCAAAGTGGAGACGATCGGACTGAATATCCTGGCTACTGACCTGCATCATGCGTGCAGCTTCCAGTGGATGCGGCGTCAGCACCGTGGTGTTGTTGGCCCGTGCGCACAATAGTTTTTGTAAAGCGCTGTCGCGTGCGACAGCATTGAGCGCGTCTGCGTCGAGCACGAGGTGCTTGGCATGCGCTAGTACGTGCGCCAAATGGGCGTGAATAGCAGAGCCGCCACCACAACCTGCAACTACTGCCATGGACTCCATTTTCAGACTAGCGAGATCACGAAACATGAGCTCTGGTTGCACGACGTCAATGTCCAAAGCGGAACTTGCCAATAGGGCTACAAATACGCGGCCTGCGCCGCCTTGCAGTGCGGCGCTTGCTGCAAGCAGTGCTGCCCCCACCATGCCGGTGTTTCCGCCAACTATGCCGACGTCTCCATAGTTTCCTTTATGGCTGTTGTGCGCGCGTTCCCTGCGCTGCGGTGCGGGGTTGATGCATGCACTTGCGTGTGTTGATACGTCACAGTCGAGCGAATTGAACCAAATATCGCCACATACTTGACGGCCATCGGCGGTCAAGAGGCCGGGCTTGAGCGTCAGGAGACTGAGCGTGAAATCAGCATTGACGCAGTTTTGCGCCGCGACACCCGTATCACTATTAAGGCCCGACGGAATGTCGATCGAAAGAACAGTAGCGTTGCGCGAATTGATGCGTGCAACCCAGCGCGAACACGCTTCGTCAAAAGGCCGCAATTGACCGATTCCAAACAGCGCGTCAATACACAAATCATATTGCTCGGGTATTGATTCGCTGAAAGCAACTCCAACATCAATCGCTTTCTGGCGCGAGATGCTTGCATCCCTCGGCAGCAGGTTACCGCCGTTTATGCACGTGACAATTGGCTCCTTTCCCCACAGCTTGAGGTTCCACGCTGCCTCGTATCCATCGCCGCCGTTGTTGCCTGGGCCGCATGCGATCCAGAAAGTTCGTGCATGAGGGGCAATCGCCAACGCGAACCGTGCCACCGCGAGTCCCGCCCGCTCCATCAGGGTGTGCGCTGCGAGTCCTTCAGAGCATGCCGTTTCGATTTGACGAGTGGCGGCGCAAGTGTGTAGCAACCTGGGCGCATGACCCACGAGCGTCTGGTCGCAAAAGACTCGTTCAGAATTCGTAGACTTCTCCCTCACGTGCCAAACGGATGTCCATGCCCTGCGCTAAGGTTGCATTTGTCGCGAGTGCTTTCTGAAATTCTGTTTCCAATGCATCGTCGCTTCGCGTAGGTTCGTGATGCGTACAGTACAAAACCTTTGCCTTTGCATGGAATGCTGTGGCAATGCTGGAAGTATAGGTTCCATGCCCCCAGCCCTTTTTGGCGGGGTATTCGGCGTCGGTGTAAGAGCTATCAGCGATCAGAACGTCAACGTTCTTCATGGCGTCCAAGATTGCTGCATTCTTTGCATCGATAAACTCTTGGTACTCCGCGTAGCCCTCGTCGCCTGGCTCGTAAATGTTGTAGGGCGGTTCATGGTCACCGGTAAAAAATACGGACTTTCCATCGCATTCGATGCGATATCCAAAGTCGATCACAGGATGGTTGAGCATGCAAGGAGTGACAGTGGCCGATCCAACCTGGACAGTCTCGCCGGGCATCAACGTCACGTATTCAATTTGGGCCTTCATTTCCGCCTCTCGAACGGGAAAGTAGCTGTATTGGAGTTGAACCGACATGACCTGTTCAATCCCTTTGCCCGAAACAGGGTCAAAACCTCCATGCAGGCGTAAGGTGTTGCCTGGGATGAAGTTGGGGATGAAGAAGGGCAAACCTTGGATATGGTCCCAGTGCGAGTGGGTGATCAAAACATTGGCAGTAACCGGCAGTTCTGCCAAAAGTGTTTGTGACAGTGGGAATATGCCGGTCCCTGCGTCCAAAATGATGAGTTCGTTGTTGTCTGTTCGGATTTCAATACATGTTGTATTGCCGCCATAGCGCACTGTTTTGGGGCCCGGTGAAGCAATCGAGCCGCGAACACCCCAGAATCTGACCTTCATGAATACTCCTTGTGTCGCTTGAAATTGTGTGGTCGTTTGCCAAATGCAATTATTTTGGTCGGGGTGCGTCTCATGCCGAGCGCACATTTTCAGCGCAAACGCACGCGCTTTTTGCGCAGAGCCCCGATCGTGGTTGCTTTTTGCATCATGTTATACTCGAATGGCTTTGCCGGTAGTGCATTTGTACTCTGGTGAAGAAATCGCAAATCCGCCCCATCAAGGTGCTGTCAGTCCAAATAGTGAATACGTTGGGTTGGCAATAAGGGGGCTGGGTTTTAGACCTAACCTTTGGAGAAACTCATGGCAGTAACAATGCGCGAAATGTTGGAGGCTGGCGTTCATTTTGGACATCAAACCCGCTTCTGGAACCCCAAGATGGCCCCGTTTATCTTCGGCCATCGCAATAAAATTCACATTATCAACCTGGAAAAATCGCTTCCGATGTTCCAGGAGGCTGCAAAGTTTGTTCGCCAAGTGGCGGCAAAGCGCGGCACCATTTTGATGGTCGGCACCAAGCGTCAAGCGCGTGAGACTGTGGCAGCGGAAGCACAGCGTGCTGGCGTGCCATTTGTCGATCAGCGTTGGCTCGGCGGCATGCTGACCAATTTCAAGACTGTGAAGACTTCGATCAAGCGCTTGAAAGAGATGAAGGCGCAACAAGAGTCTGGCTTGGAAAGCATGAGCAAAAAAGAGCAATTGATGTTTGCTCGTGAGTTGCAAAAGCTGGAAAAAGACATTGGCGGTATCCAAGATATGGGTGCTTTGCCTGATGCAATTTTTGTGATTGATGTGGGTTACCACAAAATTGCAATTGCTGAAGCGCGCAAACTCGGCATTCCATTGATCGGCGTGGTTGATTCCAACCACTCGCCAGAAGGAATCGACTACGTCATTCCTGGTAATGACGATTCTTCCAAAGCGGTTACTTTGTACGCTCGTGGCATTGCTGATGCGATTTTGGAAGGTCGCGCCAATGCAATGGACGACGTGGTCAAGGCTGTTGCCGCTGAAGCAAGTGATGAATTCGTTGAGGTGAGTGAAGCTTCTGCTTGAGGTTGAACCACCCGAAAAAGGGGGCTTCGTTGCCCCTTTTTTTTAGCCCTTTATTAAACTATTGAACTGAATACGGAGAAACAAAAATGGCTGCAATTACTGCGAGCATGGTTGCTGAACTGCGTGGAAAAACTGACGCTCCAATGATGGAGTGCAAGCGGGCTTTGACAGAGGCTGATGGCGACATGGTCAAGGCTGAAGAACTCTTGCGTGTAAAGCTCGGGAGCAAGGCTGGTAAAGCAGCTGCGCGCGTGACCGCTGAAGGTGTGGTGGCGAGCTGCATGGAAGGTAACGTCGGGGCAATGCTTGAAGTCAATTGCGAGACTGACTTTGTTACCAAGAATGACAGTTTTCTGGCACTCGCCAATGGGGCTGTTGCATTGATTGCAAAGCACAATCCTTCCGATGTAACTGCTTTGGGTGCGCTGGCTTACACACAGGATGGTTTCGGTCCTACGCTCGAAGATGTCCGTAAAGGATTGATTGGAAAAATCGGCGAGAACATGACCTTTCGTCGGTTTAAGCGTTTTGCAAGCGGCGCTCAGTTGGCGTCCTACTTGCACGGCACACGCATCGGTGTAGTCGTGGAGTTTGAAGGTGATGCAGTCTCTGCGAAAGACGTCGCCATGCATGTTGCAGCTATGAAGCCTGTCGCATTGACCAGCGCCGATGTTCCTGCAGAATTGGTGGAGCGCGAGCGTTCTGTTGCCGCCGCCAAGGCCGCCGAAGATGCTGCCATCGCTACTGCTGCCGGCAAACCTGTTCAGTCAGCAGAAATCGTTGCCAAGCGCATCGATGGTGGTGTGCAAAAATACCTCAAAGAGGTGTCACTTTTCAATCAAACTTTCGTCAAGAACGACAAGCAAACGGTTGAGCAAATGTTGAAAGCTGCAGCCACAACGGTGAAGGGTTTCACCATGTACGTTGTCGGCGAGGGGATTGAGAAGAAGGTGGATGATTTTGCCGCTGAAGTTGCAGCAACAGTTGCTGCTGCCAAGCAAGCCGCCTGATCGCCTGCTTTTATCCACCTCGTAAAAAGGGAGTCACCCATGTCTCACGAAGCACCTGCCTACAAGCGGATTTTGCTAAAGTTGTCAGGCGAAGCCTTGATGGGTGATGACCAGTTTGGTATCAACCGTGACACGATCGTGCGCATGGTTGATGAAATTGCCGAGGTGACCCGTTTGGGTGTCGAGGTTGCGGTGGTTATTGGTGGTGGCAATATTTTCCGGGGTGTTGCGGGTGGCTCGGTCGGAATGGACCGGGCAACGGCGGACTATATGGGCATGCTGGCTACTGTCATGAATGCGCTTGCATTGGGTGACACGATGAACAAGGCCGGCTTGGTTGCTCGGGTGATGTCGGCCATCGGCATTGAGCAAGTGGTCGAGCCCTATGTTCGCCCCAAGGCCTTGCAATATCTCGAAGAAGGCAAAGTTGTTATCTTTGCCGCAGGCACGGGCAATCCTTTCTTTACTACGGATACCGCTGCAGCCTTGCGTGGAGCAGAAATTGGTGCCCAAATTGTGCTGAAGGCAACCAAAGTAGATGGTGTCTACTCGGCTGACCCGAAAAAGGACCCGCTGGCCACGCGGTACTCCAAGATTACTTTCAATGACGCCATGTCCCAAAACTTGGGCATTATGGATGCCGCTGCATTTGCACTGTGTCGTGACCAGAAGCTTCCCATTAAGGTTTTTTCCATTTTTAAACACGGTGCGCTTAAGCGCGTCGTCATGGGCGAAGATGAAGGTACTTTGGTTTACGCCTGATGCGATTTGGCTGTATTTTTCTAAGAGTTTGACGCGCAGAGGATGAGCTATGGCAATTGATGACATCAAAAAAACGCTTGATGGAAAGATGGATCAGTCCATTGAAGCGTTCAAGCACAACTTGACAAAGATCCGCACCGGTCGAGCCAACCCAGCATTGCTGGACACCGTTCACGTCGACTACTACGGATCGATGGTTCCCTTGAGTCAAGTTGCCAACTTGTCGTTGTTAGACGCGCGCACGATCAGTGTGCAACCGTGGGAAAAAGGCATGGGCTCCAAGATTGAGAAGGCCATTCGCGAAAGTGATTTGGGTCTCAATCCGTCCAGTATGGGGGATTTGATTCGCGTCCCCATGCCTGTGATGACAGAAGAGCGTCGCCGTGAGTTGACCAAAGTCGTACGCGGCGAAGGCGAGAATGCAAAGGTTGCCATCCGCAATTTGCGACGCGACGCAAACGAATCGGTGAAGAAGCTCGTGAAAGACAAGTTGGCGTCTGAAGACGATCAAAAGCGATCCGAGGCAGACATTCAAAAGTTGACGGATCGTCATATTGCAGATGTCGATCGTTTGATTGCGTCTAAAGAAAACGACATCATGGCAGTTTGACTGCACAGAACGTCTGAATCGAGCCGCCCTACATGGCAGACCAGGTTTCCGCGCCACGCCATATTGCCATTGTCATGGATGGAAATGGGCGATGGGCTTCCAAGCGGTTTTTGCCCCGTATCGCGGGCCATAAGCAAGGCGTAGATGCGCTCAAGCGCATTGTTAGTGCCTGCCCTGATCGCGGTATCGATACGCTTACGGTCTTCGCCTTCTCTTCAGAAAATTGGAATCGGCCTGCCGAGGAAGTTTCAGGGTTGATGGACATATTGGCCATGGCCCTCGGGCGTGAAGTGCCCAAATTGCAAAGTGACGGTGTTCGCCTTCGATTCATCGGATATCGCGAAAACCTGTCTCCGAGAGTGCGGCAGGGGCTTGAGTCGGCTGAATTGGCTACAGCAAGCAATACCGTTTTGACGTTAAACGTTTGCTTTAACTACGGTGGGCGCTGGGATATTGCTTCTGCAGCAGCTCGCCTCGCGGCTACGGGTGAACCAATTACCGAACAATCGCTGGCGCAATCCCTTGCATTGGCCCACAGTACAGATCCGGATTTGCTGATTCGTACAGGCAATGAAATGCGTTTGAGCAACTTTTTATTGTGGCAAGCCGCATACGCAGAGCTCTATTTCAGCGAATTGCTTTGGCCGGATTTCGATGTGGCTGCATTGGATGCAGCACTGCATGACTATGGGCGTCGCGAGCGACGATTTGGCAAGACGTCTAGCCAAATTTCTGCGTCCAGTGATTCAAAGCCCTAAAGACACTCTATGTTGAAGCAACGAATCATTACTGCACTGTTGTTGCTGGCTGTCTTGCTCCCCGCTGTTTTTTATAACCGGCCAGAAGCGTTTACTGGCGTGGCGCTGGTGCTCATTTCCGCTGCCGCGTGGGAGTGGGCGCGCATGAACCAATGTGGCCCTGCAGCGTCACTTTCTATTGGCGGTGTTTGCGCGGTCGTGTGTTTGTTGTGCTGGTTTTCAGGGATGCTCACCATGTCGCTTTGGCAGCTATGGATCGCGGCTGGGAGCGCGTGGGTAGTGTTGGGCGCCTGGTTGTTGTATGGCGGCGTGGATGTGTGGGGGAAAGTGCCAAGACTGCTGCGCGTAAGTGGCGGCTTGTGTGCGCTCGTTTTGGCATGGATCGCTGTGAGCCAGGCACGACGCGTCGGCATAAATTTTCTCTTTTCGATCTTGGTATTGGTGTGGGTAGCAGATATTTTTGCGTATTTCTTTGGCCGTGCTCTGGGTGGAAAGTTTGTTCAACGCAAATTGGCACCCTCCATTAGTCCCGGCAAAACGTGGGAGGGTGCTGTTGGTGGCATGCTCGGCGTCATCGCATGCGCTTTCATTTGGCGAAGCCTCGACGTGTCAACTGCAGCAGATGTCAGCAGCATTTACACGCGGCTTGCCGACGTGAACATGGTTTTCATGGTTTTGGCTGTCGTGTTTTTGGCAACGATGAGCATTGTGGGCGACCTTGTTGAGTCTCTTTTTAAACGCAGTGCCGGCATCAAAGACAGTAGCGGTCTGTTGCCGGGCCATGGAGGCGTGCTTGACCGCGTCGATGCACTTCTGCCAGTACTACCGCTTGCGATGATGCTGTATAGCCTATGAGTGCGTCCAAAACCCGTGTTGTCGTTTTGGGTTCGACGGGGTCAATTGGCGTCAACACACTTGACGTCATTGAACACCATTCACACCGGTTTGAAGTTTTCGCCCTGACCGCGTCGACCAATGTTGCGAAGATGTTGGTTCAATGCGCGCGTCACAAGCCGGCATTTGCGGTCATGGCCAGTGAGGCGCATGGATTGCAGCTCCAACAATCGTGCCGCGATGAAGGACTGAGCACGCAAGTTCTGTGGGGCAGTAGCGCCATTGCCATGGTTGCTGCGCATGAAAAGGCTGACACGGTAATGGCTGCAATTGTTGGTGCAGCGGGTTTGGCGCCATGTTTGGCCGCAGCACATGCTGGCAAGCGTTTGCTGCTTGCCAACAAAGAAGCGCTGGTTGTCGGTGGGCAATTGTTCATGGAAGCTGTCGTTGCGGGTGGCGCTAGGCTGTTGCCAATCGACAGTGAACACTCTGCAATCTTTCAGTCTTTGCCCCAAGATCCGAATGATTGGGCTGGCCGCGTTGACAAAATCATACTCACCGCGTCTGGTGGGCCGTTTCGCAGGCGGGATCCATCGACCTTGCACAGCGTCACGCCAGAGGAGGCTTGTGCTCACCCTAATTGGGTCATGGGCCGCAAGATTTCGGTGGACTCGGCGACCATGATGAACAAGGCGCTAGAGGTCATCGAAGCCAAGTTTCTGTTCGGTGTTGCACCGGACCAAATACAGGTTGTCATCCACCCGCAAAGTGTGATTCATTCCATGGTGCAGTACGTTGACAATTCCGTTGTTGCCCAGTTGGGTACACCAGATATGCGGGGTCCCATCGCGTACGGCTTGTCATGGCCCGATCGGATTACTTCGGGTGCTGCAGCGCTTGATTTTTCGACTATGGCGGCGCTCACTTTTGAACCTTTGGACGGCGAAGACCATAAAAGGCGCTACCCCGGAATTGATTTGGCGTGGGCTGTCTTGAAGAGTCCGCCGGGATCTACTGCAGTCCTGAATGCTGCAAACGAAATTGCTGTTGAAGCGTTTCTGTCCCGCCGGATACGGTATGACCAAATACATCATGTCAATGCCGAAACGTTGAATGCGCTGGTGCCACACGCCCCAGCGTCACTGGACGATTTGTTGGCACTGGACGCACAATCACGGCGCGCTGCCGAGGTAGTGATCGCGCGTTTACCCAGTCGGTACTAGCAGGCGACCCCTATGTCATTTATTGTGGCAATTTGCCTATTGGTCTTTGTGCATGAGCTGGGCCACTACAGTGTTGCACGCTGGTGTGGTGTCAAAGTGTTGCGTTTCTCCGTTGGGTTTGGGCCACGGCTTTGGGGCTGGACATCAAAGCGTACTGGAACGGAGTTTGTAGTTGGCATACTGCCCTTGGGTGGCTATGTAAAGATGCTTGACGAACGTGAAGGCGTCGTGGCGCCGAATGAACGCTCACTGGCTTTCAACACGCAACCTTTGCGGTACAGGGCTGCGATTGTTTTGGCGGGACCTGTTGCCAACTTCTTGTTGGCTGTCGCCTTGTACAGCTGTGTCCATTGGGCTGGCATGGAATTGCCCCGGGCCATTGTTGCCATGCCAGCAAAAGGTAGCCTGTTGGAAAGTGCGGGCTTTGTGGGTGGCGAGCATATACAACAAGCCGCGTTTGAGGGCGACGAAATGGAGGCGGTGCGCTCGTTTGACAGTTTGCGCTGGTTGCTAGCCAGAGGTGCAATAGAACGTCGCAATGTGCAAATAGCGTTTGTGACGCCCACAGTTTCCCGTCCCCGCTCAGTCCTTTTGAATTTTCACGGTGTGGACGCGCTGACCGCAGATGACCGATTGTTTCAACGGATTGGCTTGCAGGCCCCGTATGCCCAAGCGCGAATCGCCGACATTGTGGCGGGTGGTGCAGCCGCTCAAGCACAGCTTCATGTAGGTGACATCGTGTTGCGGGTGGATGATGTCGACATCAATGATGCAGGGCACTTGCGAGCCTTGATTCGCCAGTCTGTGCCAAAGGGTGATCCAGTGCCGCAGCAATGGGTCATTTTGCGCAATTCGGATCGCCTGACACTATCAGTTACACCCAAAATTGAGATTGAAGGTCAACACGCCGTTGGCCGCGTTGGCGCCATGATTGGCGCGCCACCGGCCATGGAAGTCGTCCATTTTGGGTTGCTGGAGGGGTTGGAGAAGGCGGTAGCACGCACCTGGGACAATTCGGCGTTGACCTTGCGAATACTGTGGCAAATGGTTGCGGGTCAGGCCTCGTTGGATAACTTGAGTGGCCCCATATCCATTGCGGGGCAGGCAACAAAATCTGCCGAAATCGGTTTCATGTCGTTTCTAATTTTTTTGTCCGTCATGAGCGTCAGCTTGGGGGTTCTCAACTTGCTGCCGGTGCCAGTCCTCGATGGAGGGCACCTGATGTATTATCTTTGGGAGGCGCTTTCCGGTAAACCCGTGTCGCAGCTATGGACTGAGCGGCTGCAAAAACTGGGTTTGGTGGCCTTGCTGATGGTGATGTCCTTGGCCATGGTGAACGATGTGACGCGGTTGCTGCGGTGACCGGGCCGGGCTTTCCTCATGTTTCCGGAATACTTTAATTGATAAAAATGCAATTCAATCGAAATTTTTTGCGCCGCGCATCCGCTGCTGCGGTCTCGCTGTTTATCTTGCAGGCCGCAATGGCAGTGGAGCCATTTACCGTCAAAGACATTCGTGTTGAAGGTCTCCAAAGAGCAGAAGCAGGTACCATTTTTGCGTCGCTGCCGGTGCGCGTGGGCGATACCTACAGTGACGACAAGGCCGCTGCTTCGATCAAGGCGCTGTTTGGACTTGGCTTGTTTAAGGACGTGCGAATTGACGTGAACGATGGCGTGCTCGTGGTCACTGTTGAAGAGAGGCCAACCATTGCTGAGGTGGATTTTGTTGGTGCCAAAGAGTTCGACAAGGACGTGCTGAAAAAGGCGCTTCTGCAGATCGGGTTGACGGATGGTCGGCCGTTTGATAAGGCCCTGGTTGACCGTGCTGAACAAGAGTTGAAGCGACAGTACATCAATCGCAGCATGTATGCGTCTGAAGTGATTACCACGGTGACGCCGGTCGAGCGCAATCGGGTCAATTTGAGCTTTTCGGTGGATGAGGGCGAGCCTGCCAAGATAAGCGACATCCGGATTATTGGCAACAAGGTTTTTTCCGAATCCACATTGCGGGGTCTTTTTGACCTGGATACCGGTGGCTGGCTCACCTGGTATACCAAGGCGAATCGCTATGCCCGTACCAAATTGAACGCGGATTTAGAGGCTTTGCGGTCTTACTATCTGGCGCGCGGCTATTTGGAGTTCAAGGTTGATTCCACGCAGGTCGCCATCTCCCCCGACAAGAAAAATATTGCGATCACGATCAATGTGGTCGAGGGTGATCAGTTTGTTGTATCAAAGGTTAATGTAACGGGCGATCTTTTGGGCAAAGACGATGAATTCAAGTCCTTGGTCAGTGTGCAAGTAGGGCAACCTTACAACGCAGATCAAGTAACCGCCACCACGAAAGCGATCACGGAGCATTTTGGGAACTTTGGCTACGCCTTTTCTCGCGTAGAACCCCGTACCGTTATTGACAGAGCCACCAACCGCGTGGAAGTAACCTTGAAAGTCGACCCGTCTCGCCGGGTGTATGTCCGCCGACTCAACGTGGCTGGAAATGACAGGACACGCGACGAGGTGGTGCGCCGTGAGTTTCGTCAGTTTGAGTCGTCCTGGTACGACGGCGAAAAGATTAAGCGGTCTCGCGACCGTGTAGACCGGTTAGGCTACTTTAAAGAAGTCACGATGGACACGGCAGAAGTACCCGGGTCCATGGACCAGGTTGACTTGACGGTCACGGTAGTGGAAAAGCCAACTGGAAGTATTAGCTTGGGCATTGGTGCTTCGAGTCAAGAGGGTATTGGTGTGTCGTTTGGCTTCAAGCAAGACAATGCATTCGGTTCGGGCAACTCGCTGGGCGTTGAGCTCAACACCAGCAAGCAAAATCGCACCTTGGTCTTTAACACGACAAACCCCTATTTCACTGAAGATGGTGTGTCGCGCACTATCGACGTCTATCAACGCAACTCAAAGCCGTATGGTGACTTTGATAGCTACTCGATCGAGACAATCGGTGGAAGTGTGCGTTTTGGTGTTCCTTTTACTGATTTTGACACGGTGTTCTTCGGCTTGGGCGTGGACCATACGACCATCGTTCCAGGGTTTTCTATGCCGCCGGTCTACCAGGACTTTGCGAACAAGTACGGATTTGTCAGCAATTCGGTCCCGTTAACTGTGGGTTGGGGGCGCGACACCCGTGATAGTGCATTGACACCAACTTCGGGCCGTGTGATGCGTGCAAATGCGGAGTGGAGTATTGCAGGCGAATTGCGGTATGCACGCGCCACAGCTTCTTTTCAACAATACATTCCAATTACGAACAAGATCACAGCGGCGTTTAACGCTGAAGTCAACCTGGGTATTGCAACCGATGACCAGGCATTTCCAATCTTCAAGAACTATTACTCTGGTGGCTTGGGATCCGTCCGCGGCTTCGAGCCAGGCAGTTTGACAACCGCAGGACAGCGCGCCTTGGGAATTACGGCCACTGGCGGAACCAAAAAGATGAGTTTCAACGCCGAGGTACTTTCAACCTTGCCAGGCGGCGGCAAAGACAAGACGCTGCGAGTCTATGCTTTTGTGGATGCTGGTGGTATCTACGGTCCCAATGAGGGCTTTGAATTCGGCGACATGCGCAGCTCTTACGGTCTGGGCGTCAGCTGGATTTCACCAGTAGGGCCACTGCGGATTGCCTATGCCATACCGACGAAGAAATTCGCAGGCGATAAAATACAGAATCTTCAATTCCAGGTGGGAAGCTCCTTCTAATGAAAACATTCAAACTACGTTGCTTGCTGTCGGTGTTCCTGTGGAGCATCGGGGTGACCGCATTTGCACAAGATTTTAAAGTGGGCTATATCAACACCCAGCGTGTGACAACTGAGTCGGCACCCGCAAAAGCCGCGCAAACGAAGTTGGAGCAAGAGTTTTCCAAACGTCAAAAAGAGCTGATTGACCAGCAGGCCAATCTGAAAGCATTTGGTGAAAAGTTCGAGCGCGATGCGCCCACATTGAGCGATAGCCAACGTGCTGCGCGGCAAAAAGAAGGTGCGGAATTGGGACGCGACTTGCAACGCCGCCAACGTGAATTTCAAGAAGACCTCAATGGGCGCCGCAATGAAGAATTGCAGCAGGTTTTGGACCGTGCAACCAAGGCAGTCAAACAAGTTGCTGATTCTGAAAAATACGATGTTGTGATTCAGGAAGTCGTCTACGTGAACGCGAAGCACGATATCACTGAAAAGGTTCTCAAGATCCTGAACAACGGTTCAAAATAGGCGGCAGGCGGCAGGCGCCAGTCGATTGGGTATGCAGATTGCACTGGGCGCCATTGTTGCGCAATTAGGGGGGGACTTGGTTGGAGACCCTTCTCACATCGTTTCAGGACTGGCTCCACTTGAATCTGCAACACCCCAGCAGATCAGCTTTTTAAGTAACCCCAAGTACCAGCAGCAGTTGCTCGCATCCAAGGCCGGTTGTGTCATTGTTGCCCCGCAAATGCACGCGTTGGCGGTCACCCGCGGTGCGTGCATCGTCGCAGCCCAACCCTACTTGTACTATGCCAAGCTCACCCAGCTGTGGAAGCGCGGGTTGTCACAGGCTGCGGTGGCGTTTGTTCATCCCAGCGCGGTGGTCGATCCGTTGGCAGAGGTCCATTCTTCAGCCTCCATTGGGCCGCTGTGTGTGGTTGAACGTGGAGCCCGCATTGGTGCTGGTACGGTATTGAAATCACGTGTGACGATCGGCGAAGACTGCGTTGTGGGAGCGCGCTGCATTCTGCATTCGGGTGTGGTCATTGGTGCCGACGGATTTGGCTTTGCGCCAAATGGAGATGCTTGGGAAAAAATTGAACAACTCGGTGCAGTACACATTGGCGACGATGTGGAAATTGGCGCCAATACCTGCATTGACCGCGGTGCCCTGCAAGACACGGTGATTGAGGATGGTGTCAAACTCGACAACCTGATCCAGATCGGGCACAACGTGCGTATTGGCCGCAACACGGCCATGGCGGGCTGTGTAGGCATTGCCGGTAGTGCGACAATTGGGGAACATTGCACGGTGGGCGGAGGTGCCATTATTTTGGGTCACCTGACCATTGGCTCCAATGTCAATATTTCTGCTGGCACGCTGGTCAGCAAGTCCATATTGAAGCCAGGCCACTACACCGGAATTTTCCCCGTTGACGACAACGCCACCTGGGAGCGCAATGCCGCTTCGCTCAAGCAATTGCACAGTTTGCGCAATCGAATCAAGACCTTGGAACAAGAGACTAAAAAATGATGGATATCCACGAAATTCTGAAACAGCTCCCGCACCGCTATCCGTTTTTGATGATTGATCGCGTGGTGGCTTTGGACAAGGGCAAGAGCATTCAGGCACTGAAAAACGTTTCCATCAATGAACCTTTTTTCACCGGTCACTTTCCCCATCGTCCGGTCATGCCGGGTGTGCTCATGCTAGAAGCCATGGCGCAAGCTGCCGCCTTGTTGGCCTTTGACACCATGGGCACCACCCCAGACGACAAAACCATTTATTACTTTGCCGGCATTGACGGTGCGCGCTTTAAACGACCTGTTGAGCCTGGTGATCAGTTGATCATGGACGTTGAACTGTTGCGTTTGAAATCCGGCATGTTCAAGTTCAAAGGCGTGGCCCGAGTGGATGGCAACGTCGCTTGCGAAGCCGAGCTGATGTGCACCATGCGCAGTATTGCCTGATCGCTGTTGGTTACTGCTGTGCCCAACATCCATCCCAGCGCCATCATCGATCCAGCGGCCGAGCTTGATAGCACGGTCACCGTTGGCCCTTTCACGGTGATTGGTCCCCATGTTCGCATTGGTGCCGGTACTACGGTGGGTGCGCATTGCGTGATTGAAGGTCATACCACCATTGGCTGTGACAACCGCATCTTTCAATTTAATTCACTGGGCGCTATTCCGCAAGACAAGAAGTATGCGGGCGAGCCTTGTGAGCTGCGCATTGGTGACCGCAACACCATCCGCGAGTTTTGCACCTTCAACATTGGCTCCCCTGGCGATTTGGGGGTGACCCAGCTCGGCAATGACAACTGGATCATGGCCTACGTGCACTTGGCACACGATTGCCAAGTGGGCAACCATACGATTTTTGCCAACAACTCCCAGCTCGCAGGGCATGTGCATGTAGGTGACTGGGCCATTTTGGGTGGCTTTACGGTGGTGCACCAGTTCGTCCGGGTGGGTGCTCACAGCATGTCGTCTATGTGTGCGCTGCTGTTTGCGGATTTGCCCCCGTTTGTCATGTGCCAGGGGCAACCCGCCGCCGCACGGTCGATGAATTTTGAGGGGCTGCGCCGCAGAGGCTGGACACCCGAGCGCATCAGTGGCGTCAAGGCGATGCACAAAGCCTTGTACCGCGACGACCTGACGCTGGACCAAGCCAAGACCCGCATTGCAGATTTGGCAACCAAGCAGCCAGAGACGCAGGTCGATGTAGAGATGATGCTGTCCTTCTTGGAGCAGACCTCGCCGCAACGCGGCATCGTCCGCTAAGGTAGCCCTATGCCGCTGGCTTCGCCTGTGGATTCGCCGGTGGCATCCACTTCGGTCGGCAATCCGTCAGTGGCTATGGTTGCCGGCGAAACATCGGGCGACCTTTTGGCGGGCTTGTTGCTCGCTGGTTTGCGCCAGCGCTGGCCGCAGTTGGCATCTGCCGGCATTGGCGGCCCCCAAATGGCCCGCCACGGGTTTGATGCTTGGTGGCCACACAACAAACTCGCCGTACACGGCTATGGCTGGGAAGTGCTGCGGCGCTACCGCGAAATCGTTGGCATACGCAGCCAATTGCAGGCCCGGTTGCTGGCGCAGCGGCCTGATGTATTCATTGGCGTGGATGCCCCCGATTTCAATTTGCACCTGGAGCGCAATCTGCGTGCGCACGGCATCAAGACGGTTCACTTTGTATGTCCGTCCATCTGGGCTTGGAGGCCCGAGCGTGTCGAGAAAATCCGCGCCAGCGCGGATCACGTGCTGTGCATTTTTCCATTTGAGCCAGAGCTACTCGCCCGCCATGGCATCAGCGCCACCTATGTGGGCCACCCTTTAGCCAATGTGATACCGCTGGAGCCCGACAAGGCTGCAGCCCGCGCAGCGCTGGGCCTGCAGGCAGACGACCGCGTGCTGGCGCTGTTGCCGGGTAGCCGTGCATCCGAGGTCAAACACCTGGCTTTATCGTTCTTTCGGGCCGCAGCCCTCATAAAACGTGCGTTGCCAGCTATCAAATTAGTAGTGCCAGCGGTTCCGTCCTTGCGTACAGCCATTGAGCTGGCAGCTGCACAAGCGGGCCTGCTGGACCAGGTGCAGATCGTCAACGGCCAATCACACATCGTATTGGCGGCGTGCGATGTGACCTTGATCGCCAGCGGCACCGCCACGCTAGAGGCCGCGCTGTTCAAACGCCCCATGGTGATTGCCTACCGCATGGGCTGGTTGTCGTGGCAGATCATGCGGCGCAAGCAGTTGCAGCCCTGGGTCGGCTTGCCCAACATACTGAGCCGGGAATTCGTGGTGCCAGAGCTATTGCAAGACAAGGCCACGCCGCAGGCGCTGGCTGATGCTGTGCTGCAGTGGCTGGATGACCTGGACCACCAGCCTGCGAAAATGGAAGCCCTGCATACTCACTTTACGGCGCTGCACCACAGTTTGCGGCGCGACACTTCTACCTTGGCGACTGATGCGATCGAAACCATTCTTGCAAGCTGAGCAGGTGACACTCTCTTGGGACTCGCCGGGCGGGCTTGTGGCTGGCGTGGATGAAGCGGGGCGCGGCCCACTGGCTGGGCCGGTCGTGGCTGCCGCCGTCATTCTGGACGACCGCAACCCCATTGCTGGTTTGGCTGATTCCAAGGTTTTGACTGCGCGTCGCCGCGACAAACTGTTTGATGAAATCCGTGCCAAGGCATTGTGTTGCTCGATCGCCCAGGCCAGCGTGGATGAGATCGACCAGATCAACATCCTGCAGGCGACGATGCTGGCCATGCGTCGGGCCGTTGAAGGCCTGCGGCTGAAACCCGGCCTGGTGCTGGTCGACGGCAATCGCTTGCCTGTGCTGGCGATGCGCGCCGAAGCGATCGTCAAGGGCGACAGCAAAGTGGCGGCCATTTCGGCAGCGTCCATTTTGGCCAAGGTCACCCGCGACCGCTGGTGCGCGGAGCTCGACGCGCAGTACCCCCAATACGGCTTTGCCGGCCACAAAGGCTATGGCACGGCCGAGCATCTGCAGGCACTGCAAACCCACGGTGCCTGCCCAGAGCACCGCAAAACCTTTAGCCCCGTGGCCAAAGTGCTGGGCTACACCGCCACCAACTGAACGCACGCCCAGTGACCCAGCCCACACCCATTACGTCGCGCGACAACCCGCTGCTCAAAGAGCTGCGCAAGCTTGCCCAAGACAACACTGCCTATCGTAAGGCCGGGCGGTTTTGGATAGAAGGCGACCACCTGTGCAGCGCGGCCCTGCAGCGCGGCCTGAAACCCGCTGTGGCCGTATTTACTGAGTCATATTGGCCGTTAGCCCCCGTGGAATATGCACAAGCAGCTATCAAAAGTATAGTAGTTCCAGCAGCACTGTTTAGTGAACTCAGTGGCCTGGAGTCACCCGCTCGCGTGGGCTTTGTGTTGGACTTGCCGCTTGAGTCGGCACTGCAGCCCACAGCTGCAACGGTCATTCTGGACCGCGTGCAAGACGCGGGCAATGTAGGCTCCATCTTGCGCAGCGCAGGTGCCTTTGGCTTCAAACAAGTGGTGGCGCTCAAGGGTAGTGCCGCGCTGTGGTCGCCCAAGGTTTTGCGCGCCGGTATGGGGGCGCACTTCGGGCTGCACCTGATTGAGGGCGTCGGTTTGGACGATCTGCAGACGCTTCAAGTGCCCATTGTTGTCACCAGCTCCCACCAGGGAGAATTGGTCCAAAACCTGCGCTTGCCTGCCGCTTGCGCCTGGGCCTTTGGCCACGAAGGGCAGGGCGTGTGCCCGGAGCTAATGGCGCGTGCCACCGCGCATGCGCGCATCGGTCAGCCGGGCGGGGAAGAGTCGCTCAATGTGGCTGCTGCTGCGGCTATTTGTTTACATGCGAGTAGTGTGGGGTTTTTATGAAGATGTCTCGATGGATTTTGGCTTTGGTGTTGCCAATAGCGATGATGGGGTGCAGTCGCGCGCCAGTGCCAGCGGTAGCGGCAGCCTATGCCAGCCAGTATGGCGCTGCGCAGACTTCTTGGATGACGCCTTGCCCGCAAATGGGTGGGGTATGGCAATTGGCCAACTTGTCGGGCGGCAGCCTGCAACTGCCAGATGGGAACACCATCCAACACTTTCGTTGGTATGCGCCGCAGTTGTTTGGCTTTGCCATTGGAACTAAAACCTATATTGCCCTCGAAGAAAGGCCGGTCGAGACAGTGTTGTACGTGGCCGACCGAATGCCGCTCAACAGTGGGTCGCGTGCAACGGGGTATTCCGTCAAAACCGACAAGGATATGCCGTGCGTGGGGCAGGGTTGGCGAAAAATGGCCTCCATTGACCACTCGTTGAACGATGCTGCTGCAAGGGTTCTGGGTTTGGTGCCCGAGCTGCCAACCAAAATTACCCAGGTTGATTATTTGGCGCGTACCAGTGCGCACGAGTTGTTGGTTGCTACCCGTATTGACTATGAAGGCACCAATGCTGCAAAGGAGGCTGTGAGTAATGGATATTGGCACTTCCTCAAAATGCCGCGCTTGCACGAAAGCGCCAAGGCGCAGGGCTTTAAGGAATAGATTTGAGCCTGCGGGTTCCGGTCCCAGTTCAGGGACACTGTTTTCCCGCTTCAAACTGATGGGAAGCGGGAGTCTTGCAGGGTTGACTCAGTTTCGCGGGCGTAAATAGCGCTCTAACAGTTCAAACAGCGCCTCACTGACCAATGCCAACAGCGCCGCAGGCAGCGCACCGGCCAACAACAGGCCGCGATCATTGAGGGCCAGCCCGGTCACGATGCGCTCTCCAAAACCCCCTGCGCCCACAAAGGCGGCAATCGTTGCCGTTCCGATGGCAATGGCGGTGGCCGTGCGTATGCCTGCCACGATGGTGGGCAGGGCCAAGGGTAGCTCGACATAGCGCATGCTTTGCCACGGCGTGAGCCCCAAGGCTTTGCCAGCCATGCGCATGCCGTCACCCACTTGGTGCAGACCGGTGGCGGTGTTGCGCATGATGGGCAAAAAAGCGTACAGCGTCAGCGCGACCAAGGCGGGCAGGGTGCCAATAACCCCTAGCAATGAAATCAATACCGCCAACATGGCAATCGCCGGCACGGTTTGCAACATACCTGCAGCGCCCAAAATGCCAGCGCCCACGCGTGGGTAGTGGTGTGTGAGCACCGCAATAGGAATGCCCAGTGCCGTGGACAACGCCACGGCTATCACCACCAGCATGATGTGCTGGCCAGCCAAGCGCCCAAAATCAGGCGCAAACAGTTTTGCCCATAAGCCGCGCTGGGCCGCATCGTGGGGGGCTTGCGCAGCCGTTTGTGCGGTGGGCGCTGCTGCGTTGGGTGGATGGCTGGCCCATGCTGCCAACTGGTCCCGTGCAATCACGTCAAACGCCACGCCTTTGAGCTCAGCGCGCGCGTTCATCGCAATCATCATCGGCTCTGTCACCTGGCCGCGCAGCCGCTGCAGGGCCGCCCACGCTTGCGGGTGGCGGGTGGGCACGTCCAGGCGGTACAGCACCACGGCGTCATAGCGGGGGAAGTAGTGCTGGTCGTCTTGCAAGACGCGCAGGCCCAGGGCATCGATTTTGGCGTCGGTGGTGTAAATGTCGATCACATCGACCTGCTGCGCGCTGATGGCGTCGTAGGCCAGGCCATGGTCAAGCCCCTTGGGGAGGTGCGTCAAACCATAGCGCTGGGCCAGCCCGCTCCAGCCATCTGCGCGCCCGATGAACTCGTTGGACAAGCCCAGTTTGAGTGACGGGTGCCGCGCCATGTCACTGAGCTTGCTGATGCCCCGGGCCGCAGCATCGTCCGCCCGCATGGCAAGCGCATAGCCGTCGTTAAAGCCCAGCGGAATGGCCACCCCAAGGCCCAGCGGTGCCAGTGCCGCCTGCATCTGCTCCAGCGACAGGGGCTGGGGGCTCTTCAGGATCTCTTGGCTGATGGTGCCCGCGTATTCGGGGTACAGGTCAATCTGCCCCGCGCGCAACGCCTCGTAAACGATGGCCGTGTTGCCAAGCCCCTGGAGCACCTGCGGCGCAGTGGGCGTGTGGGGTGCTGCAGTCTGCGCCAACAGCTCGGCCAAGATGTAGGACTCTGTAAACCGCTTGGAGCCTATGCGCAAGCTGCTGTCTGCGGCGTGTGCGGTGGTGACCAGGCCGAAGACCAGATACAGCAGGGTTGTAGTAGTGGATAAGAAACGGGGCATGTTGAGAATCGGGTTCAATGCATGGGCCGGCGCAGCCGAGCGGTGTGATCGTGCATCGCCAAACGGTGCACCGCCGGATTCCACAGAAATGGTTGCATCATAGCCATCGATTTCATTCGGCACCCAGGTATCTACTGGTATCTATTTGGCAGCGCAGACGCATCTCATGCGCATGGCTATTGGGCTATAGTCAAGACCGAACGAACCGTCGGGAAACTTCATCGCGACGTTTAATGCAATGCGCCAGGATAAGCGATATGGTTTGACGGGATGGAAATGACTTCACCATTTTGCGAAATTGGAGACAAGGCTCGACACTCCGGGCCTTGTCGCTTGGTCGGGCATTGGCAACTACGACCGGGGTCCGGGTATATTCCATCGGATATCCTGGGATCCCAGAATATCCGCCTATCTACATTACGTTAGACATCGGAATACATGACCGTGGCCGATTTCCCTTCCTGGCAAGCTTATGCAACCTTTGCGTTTACCGTGAAGCGAAAGGAACGGTATTTCCGTACACCAGAGATTGAGGAGTTTCTCCGGCTTGTGGTTAAGTCTTCATCCACTCGACAGAAAATCATTCCAAAAGGCAGTATTTTCTGTCGAGCGCAACTTGGGCACGACTGGCGCATTGTCAAACAAGACTCCGAAGAGTTTGATGATGTAACGGCTCACCCGCCAGAGCGAATGAAGCCGCTAAGTCACGCTGCGGCAGAAGGCCGCGTTAATCCCAAAGGTATTCCGTGCCTATACTTGGCGACCGATGCAAATACCGCAATGTCCGAAGTGCGGCCCTGGGTAGGAAAGTACGTCTCGGTTGGGCAGTTCAGAACCACGAAAGACCTACGCATAATCGACTGTTCGGTGGAGCACTCCCAAAGCTTTACGTTCTACTTCGAGGAGCCTCCACCACCGGAACGTGAACGCGCTGTATGGCGAGACATCGACCGCTCGTTCTCCGAACCGGTAACGTCAGATGACACGTCCGCCGACTATGTCCCAACTCAGGTGCTAGCCGAGTATTTCAAACGCATTGGATTCGATGGCGTCGTCTACAAAAGTCTTCTTGGTGACGGTTTCAGTATTGCGCTGTTCGACTTATCGGCGGCGGAATTACTCAACTGCTCGCTGCATCTTGCGCGCGGTGTATCGTTCAAGTTCGACGAAGTGGCAAATCCCTATTTCGTGAGAAAGCACGACCCAAAGGGACGCGCCGATTTCTAACCCTGCGGTCAACACGGACCTTGCACGAAAAGCCGCGCAAGGCCGGTTGCCTTCACGTTGATGCCCAACTACGATTGGCAATGCCATGTTTGCGCCTGAGCGAACTAGGCGACTGATGCTGTCTGTAGCAAGTGCGGGTTTCCTGCGCAAGCCAGCGGACGTGACATTTTGGCTGCGCGGGCTGCGATGGAATCGCCAGACCGCGTGGTGTTCACTCAGACACCAGACGCGGTTGAGCGCCTCAGTATTGAGCTGCAACCTCTTCCGTGGTGGCGAAAGCTTGTCGCAATAGTACGGTTGGCATTTGCGTTTGGTTGGGGGCATATTACTGGAGGCCATGTTTTCCTGAACGGCGGGTAATGCCCCTATTATTTGGACTGAAGTCGTAGCAGTCCCGCCACCCGTTCCAAGTCCTCCAGCGTGTCAATGTCCGTCACAACCCCAGCGTCTGTCACTACTAATTCAATAGCACCCCACGCACGTAATACGAGGGCTGCACCCTGATTTCCTGTTAAGTACAAGAGTGCATCGCGGCATGCGGTGCCAAAACCAACCGGGTGTCCGTATTGCCCTTCAAACACGGGCCGCACCACCGCATGCTGCTGCAGCGCCCGCGCCACCGCACGCAGCGTGTCGGCTTGAATCAGTGGCAAATCGCCCGGCAAGATGAGCCATCCGTTGGCGTCAGCAGTGGCCTGCACAGCGGCAGCGATGGAGTCGCCCATGCCTGGGTGGGCGGCAGTCTCTAGGTGGTAGGGCAGGCCACTGGCGCGCACCGCGTCCAACGTGTGCTGCAACACGGGTTTCCCATTCAGCAGGGCTTGCAACTTGGAGCCCTGACCACCCGACGCAGTAAAGCGCTCGCCGCGCCCGCTGGCCAGAATCAGGACGGTGGGTGGTTGGCCTGGCACGCGATGGGCTCCACGGAGGATGGCACGGTGGCCACCGCGTTTTTGACCTGCACGATCTGCGCGATGATGGAGACGGCAATTTCAGCCGGTGTCTTGGCACCTATCGACAAGCCCACCGGGCCATGCAGCCGCGCCAGCACTTGCGGTGACAGGCCAAAGTGTTCTGCCAAGCGCTGTTTGCGCGTCGCCTGGTTGCGCCGTGAGCCCAAAGCGCCCACGTAGAACGCGTGTGACACCAAGGCTTCCAGCAAGGCCATATCGTCCAACTTGGGGTCATGGGTGAGGGCCACGATGGCGGTGTGGGCATCGGGCACCAGTGCGCGCACCACGTCGTCGGGCATGCCCTCTGCGCGGGTGACGCCTGCTATGCGCAAGGTGGCCGCGTATTCATCACGCGGGTCGCACACCAGCACTTCAAAATCCAGCATCCGCGCCATTTGCGCCACGGCTTGCGATAGCTGGCCAGCGCCTATCAGGAGCAGCCGCCACCGGGGGCCAAACACGCTGCACAGCACGCTGCCGTCAAAGTGCAAGGCCTGCCCGCGCGTGGCGGGCAACAGGCGCACCGCGCCGGTGGCCAGCGTCAGGTGGCGGGCAACCAGCTCGTGCTGCGCGGTGCGGTGGAGGATTTCTTCTATCCACGCGGTATCTTGCAGTGGCTCGCGTACCAGACGCAGGGTGCCGCCGCAGGGTAGGCCAAAGCGTGTTGCCTCTTCTTTGGTGACGCCATAGGCCAGCATAGAAGGCCGCTGTGGTTCTGCGGCATGTGCCAGGGTTTGAAAAGCCGCCTTGGTTTGGGCTATGAGGTCGTCTTCCACGCAACCGCCAGAGACTGAGCCGCTCACCACGCCATCGTCGCGCACCGCGAGCAGTGCACCGGGTGGGCGGGGCGCGCTGCCCCAGGTTTCCACCACCGTCACCAGTGTGACCGCATGGCCGGCACGGCGCCACTGCAGGGCGTCGGCCAATACGCGCAGGTCCAAGCTTTCCATTACGTCAGCTTGAAGGGCAGGCTGCGGGGTGTCTTGCCGGTCAGCTTGGCAATGGCGTTGGCAAACGCCGGTGCCAAGGGTGGCAGGCCCGGCTCGCCAATGCCGGTGGGCGCGTCGGCGCTAGGCACCGTATGCACGGCAATGCGGGGCATGTCGGGCAGGCGCGGCACCACGTAGCCGCCAAAGTTGCTTTGTTCCACCACGCCGTTTTTCAGTGTGATGGCTGCGCCGGGCAGGCAGGTGCCCAGGGCCATCAGGGCTGCACCTTGTATCTGGGCCTCAATCGTTTTAGGGTTGACCGCCAGATTGCAGTGCACGCCCGCCGTAGCTGCGTGTAGTTTGGGCACCCCATTGGTGACAGATACTTCGACTACATAAGCCACCACGGTCTTGAAAGACTCGTGCACTGCGACACCCCAAGCCTGGCCCTTGGGCAGCTTGCGTTTGCCGTAGCCCGATTGCTCCACCGCCAGTTTCAGGGCCGCAGTGTGGCGCGGGTGTTTGTCACCGAACAGATGCAAGCGGTAGGCCACGGGGTCTTGGTGGGTCGCGCGGGCGATTTCGTCGATGAGCGTCTCCATGACATACGCGGTATGGGTGGAGCCCACGCTGCGCCACCACAGCACCGGCACATTGGCCTTGGGGTGGTGCACCGAGAGGCGCATGGGCAGGTCATAGGGTTCGCGCAGACCCTCCACCGAGCTTGCGTCAATGCCGTTTTTGGATATACCACCTGCGAAGGGGGTGCCTTGGAGGATGGACTGGCCGACCACGACATGGTCCCAGGCCAGCACCTTACCCTTGGCATCAAAACCAATCTCGGCACGGTGCACATGCGCGGGGCGGTAGTAGCCGCCTTTGATGTCGTCTTCACGGCTCCACATCACGCGCACCGGCGCGGTCAAGCCAGCGTTTTGCGCTGCTTTGGCCACGGTGCAGGCTTCCACCACATAGTCTGCAGATGGCACGCCGCGTCGCCCAAAGCCACCGCCTGCCATCTGTACATGGAGCTTGACATTTTTTGGAGCTATGCCCAGCACATTGGCCGCTGCGTTCGTATCAAAACCTGGGAACTGTGTGCCCACCCACAATGTGGCCAGCGTCTCAGCGCCCTGGCGGGTCAGCTGCACGGTGCAGTTGAGTGGCTCCATAGGCGCGTGGGCCAGATACGGAAAGCTGAACTCAGCAGTAATCTTTTTGGGTGCCGTGGCCAGTGGCCGAACATCTGCGTCGAAATGCACCAGGCCGGTTGTTTTGGCGAGCTTCTTGTAGCTGGCCAATTGCGCCACACTGTCGACCTTTTCTACCGCAGACGAATCCCACTCCAGCTGAAGTGCATCGCGCCCCTGCTTGGCGGCCCAGTAGCCTTGCGCAACCACTGCCACGCCTTCGCCGCCACGGTCCGTGGGCATGCGCAAAACGGCCTTAACGCCGCTAACCGCTTTGGCCGCAGTATCGTTTACCGATTTGAGCTTCGCGCCAAACACGGGTGGGTGCACCACCACGGCCGTCAGCATGCCTGGCAATTGCATGTCAATGCCAAAGTTTTGCGCACCCGTGGACTTTGCACGTGCGTCCAACCGGGGCGTGGCTTTGCCGATGATGCGGAAGTCTTTGGGGTCTTTCAGCGTGACTTTTTGTGGGACCGGCATGGCCATGGCTGCTTCGGCCAGATCGCCGTAGGTTGCTACTTTGCCACCGGCACCCAAAACCTGGCCGCTTTCGGTACGCAGCGTGCTGGCGTCCACGCCCCACTGGGCGGCGGCGGCGGCCAGCAGCATGGCACGGGCGCGGGCGCCGAGCTCACGGTACTGCAGATAGGAATGATTGATGGAATTTGAGCCCCCGGTCAAGTGGATGCCGTAAGCCGGGTCGACATAGGCGCCGTCGGCGTTGCCATGCACACCACGCACACGCGCCCAGTCGGCGTCCAACTCCTCCGCCAAAATCATGGGCAGTGCGGTCATCACACCCTGGCCAAATTCCAGACGGTTAACGGTGACCGTGACCGTGCCGTCTTTGTCAATGTGGACAAAGGCGGAGGGTTGCTGGAATGGCTTGAGCGCCGTGGGCGCAGGGGCGGGCGTGGCACTTTGCGCTCCAGCGACCAGCGGGTAGGCTCCCAACGCAAATCCAGAGGCCACACCCATCTTTAAAATAGTACGCCGGGGCAGTGCTTCGGTTGCTATATTTTCAGGAGCGCCTTGTGCACGTTTCATGAGGGCTAGCAGCCCTTTTGGTAGTTGATTGGCCGTGTCGCCCAATGCGGAGTCGAAATGCATGCTGATTTCCTCGCGAATGTTGGTGAGTGAATTAGGCCAAGGCGGCGGCAGCGGCGTGGATGGCGCTGCGCACACGGGCATAGGTGCCGCAGCGGCAAATGTTGCCCGCCATGGCCGCATCGATGTCGGCATCAGTCGGTTTCTTGTTGGTCTTGAGCAAGGCCGTGGCTCCCATGACCTGGCCGCTTTGGCAGTAGCCGCACTGCGCCACATCGTGGGCAATCCAGGCGTTTTGCACCGCCAAACCGACTTTGTCGTTGGCGACGGCTTCAATGGTCGTGATCTTCTTTCCCACCACGGCAGACAGCGGCGTGACGCATGAGCGTGTAGCCACGCCGTCCACATGCACGGTGCATGCTCCACATAACGCCGCGCCGCAACCAAACTTGGTGCCGGTCATGCCTAACGTATCACGCAGGGCCCAGAGGATGGGGGTATTGGCATCGGCATCGACAAGCGTTTCTTTGCCATTGATGTTGAGAGTGGGCAAGGCAGGCTCCTGGTGAAAGTGGTTGAAGAAGCAGCAAAAGTGTCTCTAGAAGGTTCTGGTCGGACTGGCGCACTGTAACGCCGTTCAGGAAAAAGGTACCGCAGCATGGCCATACACCGACAAAAGACTGACCTCGGGGAAACAAATTCTGCAGTTTTATCAACAATCATGGGCTCCGTTGAATCGGAGGCTAGTGACAACCGCCAACCAAAAATCCATGTCTCCCCATCGTTCCAACGGCCTCGACACCCTGCGCGCCCTGGCCATCGCGCTGGTCTTTATGTACCACTACATGGTTTTTGTGTCGGGCGAGGCTACCTTTGGCTGGGCCAGCACTGTGGGCTGGGTGGGAGTGGACTTGTTCTTCGTGCTCAGCGGCTACCTGATTGGCAATCAGCTATTTGCAGGCTTGGTTGCAGCTGCTGGTCTTGCTGGGCGTGGGCATTGCTGCGCGTTGGGCGCTGTGGAACGAATACAGGCTGGAGTCCACGGGCAAGATCGGCGGTTACTACCGCAATGTCTACTATTCCACGTTGGGTCGATTTGACGAGTTTTTGCCCGGCATCGCAGTTGCTTTACTTAAAAATTCTCACCCCCTGCTGTGGCAGCGCCTGATGGCGCGGGGTGTGGCGTTGTTCAACGTCGGATTGGCGGCCACCACAGTGGTTTTGTATGGCGTGCTGAACCACTATTACGTGGGCGGCTATGGCTATCCCTTCTTCATGACCGTGTTTGGCTACTCGTGTGTGGCGGGCGCGTTTGCGCTGCTGGTGGCTTCGGCGCTTAGCCCGCACTCACCGTTGCAGCGTATCAAAATCCCTGGGGTCTACGCGGTGGCGCTCTGGGCGTATTCAATTTACCTGACGCACAAGCCGGTTGCTTTCATATTGAAAGGCTACCTGGTGCCCTTGGATGCGCCACCGTTTGTGTTGTTGGTGGTCATTGGTCTAGCCTGCGTCCTAGTGGGTGCAGTGCTGTACCGCGCGGTTGAGTTGCCCTTCATGGAGTTGCGAGACCGTAAGGTGCCAGGGCTTTTTCACCGGCTATAATGAGAGGCTTTCCAGAAAACAGCCGTCCCAAGCGCATTTCAAGCACCTTTTCCAACCACACTAGCTGCCAAGAATCGTTCTTGAGCACGCTTGGGCGTACCCGTAACACAGTCGGAGAACCCAGTGCTTTTGTCTCTTAAGGGAACCCACCCACCCGCCATATTGGCCCTCGCAGACGGCACGGTCTATATTGGTAATTCCATTGGGGCTTCGGGCTCCACCGTTGGTGAGGTCGTGTTCAACACCTCCATGACCGGCTATCAGGAGATCCTGACCGATCCCAGCTATTGCCAGCAGATCGTTACGCTCACTTACCCCCACATCGGCAACTACGGCACCAATCCAGAAGACGTTGAGTCGGACCGGGTACACGCCGCTGGCTTGATCATTCGTGATCTGCCCATGGTGGCCTCAAACTTCCGCAGCACCGCCACCCTGAGTGAGTACCTGGTGAAGGCTGGCACGGTTGCCATTGCAAATATTGATACCCGCCAACTGACTCGTCAATTGCGTACCCAAGGTGCGCAAAACGGTTGCATCCTGGCCTTGGCACAGGGTGAGGTTGTGACGTCTGCATTGGTGGAAAAGGCAATTGCTGCAGCCAAGTCTGCACCCGCCATGTCTGGCCTGGATCTGGCCAAGGTTGTATCCGCTAAGGAAACCACGCAGTGGACAGAAGCTGAGTGGACCTTGGCGAACGCCGATGGCAAGCCGGGCTACGGCCAGCAGACCGCGCCACGTTTTCATGTGGTGGCCTATGATTTTGGCGTCAAGAAAAACATTCTGCGCATGCTGGCGGAGCGCGGATGCAAAGTTACGGTAGTGCCCGCACAAACGTCTGCTGCAGATGTTCTCAAACACAAGCCCGATGGCGTGTTTTTGAGTAATGGCCCGGGCGACCCAGAGCCATGTGACTACGCGATTGCTGCGGCCAAGGAACTGATTGAAACCGGCACGCCAACTTTCGGCATTTGTCTGGGTCACCAAATCATGGCGCTGGCATCGGGTGCCAAGACATTCAAGATGAAGTTTGGGCACCACGGAGCGAATCATCCGGTCAAAGACCTTGACAGTGGCCGCGTCTCCATCACCAGCCAGAACCATGGTTTTGCGGTGGACCACGAATCGTTGCCTTCCAACCTGCGTGCCACCCACATCAGTTTGTTTGACAACACGCTGCAGGGGCTGGAGCGCACGGACAAGCCTGCGTTTTGTTTCCAAGGTCACCCCGAGGCTTCTCCGGGACCGCATGACATTGGCTATTTGTTTGACCGCTTCATCCGTTCGATGGAAGCGGCGAGTGCCTGAATCACATGAGCTTTTACGGGGTTACTGATATCTGGACTTATGCGATTGGCGCGTTTGGCATCATTTTGCTGCCGGGCCCCAATTCTTTGTTCGTGTTGTCGGTCGCCACGGCGCGTGGTGTGAAAGCTGGTTTTCAGGGTGCGTTTGGTGTCTTTGTGGGCGACACCATTTTGTTGTTGCTCACCGCACTGGGTGCTGCTAGTTTGTTGCGTGCCAACCCTGCCTTGTTCATGGTGGTGAAGTATGCTGGTGCCGCGTATTTGGCGTGGCTGGGGCTGCATCTGCTAGTGGCGGCCGTGCAGAAATGGCGCGGTGCTGAAGCTCCGCACGCGGAGTCGGCGGCAGAGGCGCCAGCCAATTTGGCACACCCGTTCAAACGGGCACTGGTGATCAGCCTGCTTAATCCCAAGGCGATTTTGTTCTTGTTGTCGTTCTTCGTGCAGTTTATTGACCCTACCTACGAAACGCCCGCCGTTCCGTTTTTGATACTGAGCGCCATTGTGATGGCCTTCAGTGCCGTGTATTTGTCCATCTTGATTGTTGCCGGTGCTCGCATGGCGCAGATGTTCCGTGCGCACAAGCGTCTGTCTGGCGCCTTGTCTGGCGCGGTGGGTGGATTGTTTGTGTGGTTCGGCGCCAAGCTGGCCACTGCGAGCTTGAGTTAAGCACGCTGAAATAGTTGAAGAAAAAGTAAAGAGCCCCAAAAGCTACGAGTTCCAAAAATGCCAAAACGTACCGACATCCAAAGCATCCTCATCATTGGCGCAGGCCCCATCATCATTGGCCAGGCCTGCGAGTTCGACTACTCCGGCGTGCAGGCCTGCAAGGCGCTGCGCGAAGAGGGCTACCGCGTCATCCTGATCAACAGCAACCCTGCGACCATCATGACCGACCCTGCCACGGCGGACGTGACCTACATTGAGCCGATCACCTGGCAGACGGTTGAGAAGATCATCGCTAAGGAAAAGCCAGATGCAATCCTCCCCACCATGGGCGGCCAGACCGCGCTGAACTGTGCACTGGACCTGTGGCACAACGGAGTCTTGGCCAAGTACACCGGTGCTGCCACAGGCAAACCAGTGGAGCTGATTGGCGCAACACCCGAAGCCATCGACAAGGCCGAAGACCGTTTGAAGTTCAAAGACGCCATGACCAAGATTGGTCTGGGCTCCGCCCGCTCCGGCATTGCGCACAGCATGGCTGAAGCGTGGGATGTGCAGAAGACATTGGGTTTCCCGACCGTCATCCGCCCCAGCTTCACACTGGGCGGCACGGGCGGCGGCATTGCCTACAACCCGGAAGAATTCGAAGTCATCTGCAAGCGCGGGCTCGAAGCCTCGCCCACCAATGAGCTGCTGATCGAAGAATCGCTGCTGGGTTGGAAAGAGTATGAGATGGAAGTGGTGCGCGACAAGGCGGACAACTGCATCATCGTCTGCTCGATCGAAAATTTGGACCCCATGGGTGTGCACACCGGCGACTCCATTACCGTGGCACCGGCGCAAACGCTGACCGACAAGGAATACCAAATCCTGCGCAACGCTTCGCTGGCCGTGCTGCGCGAGATTGGTGTTGATACGGGGGGGTCTAACGTGCAGTTTTCCATCAATCCCGTTGATGGTCGCATGATCGTCATTGAGATGAACCCCCGCGTGAGCCGCTCGTCTGCGCTTGCGTCCAAAGCAACCGGATTCCCCATTGCAAAGATTGCTGCCAAGCTGGCTGTGGGCTTTACGCTAGACGAGCTGCGCAATGACATCACCGGTGGTGCAACTCCCGCGTCGTTTGAGCCCAGCATCGACTACGTGGTCACCAAGATTCCGCGTTTTGCGTTCGAGAAATTCCCCGCCGCCGACAGCCGCCTGACCACACAGATGAAGAGCGTGGGCGAGGTCATGGCCATGGGACGCACCTTCCAGGAGTCCTTCCAGAAAGCCCTGCGCGGCCTGGAAGTTGGCGTGGATGGCTTGAATGAAAAAACACAAGACCGTGAAGTGCTGGAAAAAGAGCTGGGCGAGCCTGGCCCCGAGCGCATTTGGTACGTAGGCGACGCGTTTGCCATGGGTATGAGCGTGGACGAAGTATTTGCGCTCACCAAGATTGACCGTTGGTTCTTGGTGCAGATCGAGCAGATCGTCAAGATCGAGTTGGAAATTGAACGCTTGCCTCAGCCCGCAAGCGGCACGGCATTTGACAATGTCGATGCAGCGACTTTGCGCAGTTTGAAGCAAAAGGGTTTCTCCGACCGCCGTTTGGCCCGCCAATTCAAGACTACCGACAAGGCCATCCGTGAAAAGCGCCGTGCTTTAGGCGTGCGCCCGGTTTACAAACGTGTGGACACCTGCGCGGCCGAATTTGGCACCAACACCGCCTACATGTACTCAACCTATGAGGCAGACGGCGCGGAGTGTGAAGCTGCGCCAACCACCAACAAAAAGATCATGGTGTTGGGTGGAGGGCCCAATCGCATTGGCCAGGGTATTGAGTTTGACTACTGCTGTGTTCACGCGGCCTTGGCCATGCGCGAAGATGGTTACGAGACCATTATGGTCAACTGCAACCCGGAAACCGTGTCTACCGACTACGACACCAGTGATCGTCTGTACTTTGAGCCACTGACGCTGGAAGACGTGCTGGAGATCGTAGATAAAGAAAAGCCTTTGGGTGTCATCGTGCAATATGGCGGACAAACGCCTTTGAAGCTGGCGTTGGATCTGGAAGCCAACGGCGTCCCCATCATTGGCACCAGCCCTGACATGATCGACGCGGCGGAAGACCGCGAACGCTTTCAGAAGCTGCTGCACGAGTTGAAACTGCGCCAGCCACCCAATGCCACTGCGCGTGCCGAGCCTGAGGCGCTGGAGAAGGCTGCAGCGCTGGGCTACCCATTGGTTGTGCGCCCCAGCTACGTGCTGGGCGGGCGCGCAATGGAAATTGTTCACGAACAGCGCGATTTGGAGCGCTACATGCGCGAGGCGGTCAAGGTCAGCAATGATTCACCGGTGCTGCTCGATCGTTTCTTGAACGATGCCATCGAATGTGATGTGGACTGTATCCGTGATGCCACCGGCGTGACATTTATTGGCGGCGTAATGGAACACATCGAACAAGCGGGCGTACACAGCGGTGACTCTGCGTGTTCTTTGCCACCGTACAGCCTGAGCGCAGCCACAGTGACGGAGATCAAGCGCCAAACGGCTGCCATGGCCGCATCCTTGCAGGTTGTTGGCTTGATGAACGTGCAGTTTGCCATTCAGAACGTGGACGGCAAGGACATCATTTACGTGCTCGAGGTGAACCCCCGTGCAAGCCGTACAGTGCCATTCGTCTCCAAGGCAACAGGCATTCAGCTGGCCAAAGTGGCTGCACGGTGCATGGCTGGGCAAACGCTTGCGCAACAAGGCATTTCGAAAGAGGTGACACCTCCGTATTTCAGCGTGAAAGAGGCTGTTTTCCCATTCGTAAAATTCCCGGGCGTCGACACGATCTTGGGGCCTGAGATGAAGTCCACCGGTGAAGTGATGGGTGTTGGCAAGACCTTTGGCGAAGCATTTGTGAAGTCCCAACTGGGTGCGGGCACCAAGTTGCCCCGCTCCGGCAAGGCTTTCCTTACGGTAAAAAATAACGACAAACAGCGTGCCATTGGTGTGGCGCGGGCATTGGTTGGCATGGGCTTTACGCTCGTGGCAACAAAGGGCACAGCGGCGGCTATCAATGCTGCGGGCGTACCCTGCGGCGTCGTGAACAAGGTTGCCGAAGGACGCCCGCACATTGTCGACATGATCAAGAACGAGGAAATTGCCTTGGTCATCAACACAGTGGAAGAGCGCCGCAATGCGATTGCCGATTCCCGCCAAATTCGCACCAGCGCGCTGCTGGCCCGGGTCACGACGTACACCACGATCGCGGGCGCGGAAGCAGCGGTGGAAGGCATGAAGTATCTGGACAAACTGGAAGTCATTTCCGTGCAGGAAATGCACGCGCAGTTGCAAGCGTAGGCGTGTCGCGAACGTGTTTTGCCGCCGGGCCGCCCCAAGGCAAAACGCGCCCCTTTGGGGGGCAGCGCAGCACACGAAGTGGCAAGCGTGGGGGCTGGTCAGAACATTGGCATAATTCAGCCAGTTGTAAAGGACAGTGCGACGTGCAGACGTTGCCCTGTCCTTATCATTTATACGGTCCCCATTGGACCTTTGTTTATCAATTTGACTTGTAGTTTCTATATGGCAACCCTTCCAATTACCAAACGTGGCGCTGAAATTCTGAAGGCTGAACTGCACAAGCTCAAGACCGTAGAACGGCCATCAGTGATCGCTGCGATCTCGGAGGCGCGCGCGCAAGGAGACTTGAGCGAGAACGCAGAATACGAGTCGGCCAAAGACCGCCAAGGGTTCATCGAAGGCCGTATTCAGGAAGTAGAAGGCAAGTTGTCGGCCGCGCAGATCATTGATCCGTCGGAACTGAACGCGGATGGCAAGGTCGTTTTTGGTTCGACGGTGGAACTCGAAGAAGAGGAAACCGGCGAGCGTGTCACCTACCAAATTGTTGGCGAAGACGAAGCCGACCTGAAATTTGGTCGCATCAATATTGGGTCTCCGATTGCCCGTGCTCTCATTGGAAAGTCTGAGGGTGACACAGCCGAGGTGCAAGCGCCTGGTGGCATCAAGGCCTACGAAATCGTGGCAGTGCAGTATATCTAGCCAGGTCGGTCACCGCCATGCGCAATGTGTCAGTCTGGGTTGCGGCCGCATGGTGGGGTAGCCTCAGCACGCTCGGATTCTTCGTCGTGCCCATGCTTTTTATGCACCTGCCAACGCCTGCCATGGCGGGCAATTTGGCGGCGAAGCTGTTCACGGTTCAAACCACCATCTCCACCGCATGCGGTCTGGTTTTGCTGATGCTGTTTAGGTCAAATAAGGCTCTGGCCCTCGCAGACGTTGCACAAGCTGCTACTCTTTTTGTAGTGGGTGGCGTGTTGTTGGCGCTCTTGGTGGAGTTTGGCGTCACCCCGCATATCGTTGCCCGTGACAACCTGGCCCTATGGCACGGCGTGGGTACGGCGATGTATGTGGTTCAGTGGATTTGCGCGGCGGTGGTGTTCGGAAAATTGGCCAAACACCGCGAATGAACACAGTTTATTGAGGCGCACCAGGAACGATTGTCATGTCTGGCTGCGTTTTTTGACACTAACCTTTGGCTTCGGCTTCGCCCGCTTCACATTTCCCCCAGCGGTAAGCCGCTGATTGCCCAGAACGCGCAGCGTTTTGACCTCAGGCCGCTGACCCGCACGTTTGCTGTACTTCAGCACCTTCACATCGCGAGGGCCTGCCATGCGGTCTTCGTCGATGGTTTTTTCCTTGTCGACCTTGGGGCGCCACAGGACTAGCAGTTTGCCAATATGTTGAATGGGTGCCGCTGACAATTCATCGGCCAATAGCTGGAACATGGCTTCGCGGGCTGTGCGATCATCGGAGAAGATACGAACCTTGATCAGGCCATGGGCGTTCAATGCGGCATCGATTTCCTTTTTGACGTTGGCCGTCAGGCCATCGCCGCCAACCATGACGACGGGGTCCAGGTGGTGGGCTTCAGAACGGTGATCTTTGCGTTGAGCGGGAGTCAGTTGAATTTGAGGCATGTCGCTATTATCGGTTGATTGGATGGACCGCACGAGGTCTGCATCCGCGGAAAGACAGAATGAAAACACCCAACAAGGGCAAAAAGGTCAATAAGGCCTGGTTACATGACCACATTAATGACCCCTACGTCAAATTGGCGAGCCGCGAAGGCTATCGTGCGCGTGCGGCCTACAAGCTCAAGGAAATTGACGAAACCTTTGGTTTGATCAAACCCGGAGACCTGTTGGTAGACCTGGGGTGCACCCCAGGAGCCTGGAGTCAATATGCGCGACGCAAGATGTCACCTTCCGGCGCGGCAGTCGGCGATCTCAACGGCACCATTATTGGGCTGGACCTGTTGCCCATGGAGCCTATCGAAGGGGTGACATTTATTCAAGGCGATTTTCGTGAGGCCGACGTGCTGACACAGCTCGAACAAGCGCTACAGGGGCGTCAGGCCGATATTGTCGTGTCGGATATGGCGCCCAATTTGTCTGGCATTTCATCGGCAGATGCCGCGCGCATCGAGCATTTGGTTGAGCTGGCGATTGAGTTTGCCCAGAATCACTTGAAGCCTAGTGGTGCACTGGTGGCAAAGGTTTTTCACGGCGGAAGTTACAACGACGTGGTCTTGCGCTTCAAGGCCGCGTTTGACATTGTGAAGCCGTTTAAGCCCAAGGCCTCGCGTGACCGCTCGTCCGAAACGTTTTTGGTGGGCCTTGGCTTGAAGCAACAAGGACGCTAGCGCGGACGCATCGACGTGACTTAGGTCATACCGGTTACATAAGCTTGCGCTATATGTGGTCTAAAAAGGGAAAAACCTCAGTCGCAGGCCTTGAAAGGCCTAAAATGCGACTCAGATATGCACAGCATCCCTACTTGTGCCCCTATTGGAGTTTCGCTTGAATAATCAGTGGTTTTCTAAAGTTGCAGTGTGGTTGGTGATTGGCCTTGTGCTTTTCACCGTGTTCAAGCAATTCGACTCCCGCGGCACTTCCGGTGCGACGTTGGTGGGTTACTCCGACTTTCTGGAGGAAGTGCGCAACAAGCACGTCAAGAGCGCCCTCATCCAGGAGGGCCAGGGTGGAACCGAGATTTTGGCCGTTACCACCGATGATCGCAAAATCCGTACTACTGCGACTTACCTTGACCGCGGTTTGGTGGGTGACTTGATCAATAACGGCGTCAAATTCGATGTCAAGCCGCGCGAAGAGGGTTCACTCTTGATGACCTTGTTGGTCAGCTGGGGCCCGATGCTGCTACTGCTGGGTGTCTGGATTTATTTCATGCGCCAGATGCAAGGCGGCGGCAAGGGCGGCGCGTTCAGTTTTGGCAAGAGCAAGGCTCGCTTGCTGGACGAAAACAGCAACCCTGTTACGTTTGCTGATGTCGCTGGGTGCGACGAGGCAAAAGAAGAAGTCAAAGAAGTCGTCGATTTCTTGAAAGATCCCGCAAAGTTTCAAAAACTTGGTGGGCGCATTCCCCGCGGTTTGCTGTTGGTTGGACCACCTGGAACCGGTAAGACCTTGCTGGCAAAGTCTATAGCTGGCGAAGCCAAGGTACCATTTTTTAGTATTTCTGGTTCCGATTTCGTAGAAATGTTTGTCGGTGTGGGTGCGTCCCGCGTCCGCGACATGTTCGATAACGCCAAGAAAAATGCGCCGTGCATCATCTTTATCGATGAAATTGACGCTGTTGGTCGCCAGCGTGGCGCTGGCTTGGGCGGCGGAAATGACGAGCGCGAACAAACACTCAACCAGATGCTGGTCGAGATGGATGGTTTTGAGACTAATGTGGGTGTGATCGTGGTGGCTGCTACCAACCGCCCCGATATTCTGGATTCCGCCTTGTTGCGCCCTGGCCGTTTTGACCGTCAGGTGTATGTCACGCTGCCTGATATCCGTGGACGTGAACAAATTTTGGCCGTCCACATGCGCAAGGTCCCATTGGGCCAAGACGTCAACCCCAATGTTATTGCCCGTGGTACGCCCGGAATGTCGGGTGCTGATTTGGCGAACCTTTGCAACGAAGCAGCCTTGATGGCAGCACGCCGCAATGCCCGCGTGGTTGAAATGCAGGATTTTGAAAAGGCCAAAGACAAAATTTATATGGGCCCCGAGCGTGTCTCCATGGTCATGACCGACGATGAGAAGCGTGCCACTGCGTACCATGAGTCCGGCCATGCGGTTGTGGCTGAGGCCTTGCCCAACACCGACCCTGTGCACAAAGTCACCATCATGCCGCGTGGCCGTGCATTGGGTCTGACGTGGCAGTTGCCAGAGCGTGACCGCCTGAGCCGCTACCGTGATCAGATGCTGGCCGAAATCAGTATTTTGTTTGGTGGCCGTATTGCAGAAGATTTTTTCGTCAAGAAAATATCCACTGGTGCCTCCAACGACTACGAACGTGCCACCAAGATCGCACGTGACATGGTTACCCGCTATGGCATGAGTGAACTGTTGGGCCCCATGGTTTATGCGGAAAACGAGGGTGAAGTGTTCTTGGGGCGCAGTGTGACGCAAACCACCAATATCTCTGAAGCCACCATGCTCAAGGTGGACCAGGAAATCCGTCGCATCTTGGATGAGCAGTACGCGGTGGCCGAACAAATCCTGCGTGAGCACGCCAGCAAGGTTGAGGCCATGACCAAGGCGCTCATGGATTGGGAAACCATTGACCGTGAGCAAGTGCTGGACATCATGGCTGGAAGAGAGCCACGCCCGTCCAAGGACTGGACACCCCGTGCGCCAAGCAGAGGTGGCAGCAGTGACGGCAGTGGCGGTGCTGGTGCCGCTCCGGTGACCGATCCAGCCCCAACAGTGGTCTAGCCACTGGTGCAGTGCAGCGGGTGCTGCAGCGCGCATTGGCTACGACCAATGCCAAGCGGATAGATTCAAAAATGGGGCCACGGGCCCCGTTTTTACTGGTTAAGTGAGGGGAGGAAACAACATGAAGTGGACAACCGGTCGTTTTGAACTGGATTTACGCGCGCCGAAGGTGATGGGGATAGTCAATGTCACACCGGATTCATTTTCCGACGGTGGCATGTATGCAAGCCCCGATGCAGCGCTGGCGCACTGTGACAAATTGCTGAAAGACGGCGCAGATATTCTGGACATTGGTGGCGAGTCCACCCGCCCCGGTGCGCTAGCGTTGCCAGTGGACGAGGAGCTTGCACGGGTACTGCCCGTCGTTCGCCATGCCGTTACATTGGGTGTTCCAGTCTCTGTCGATACCTACAAGCCGCAAGTGATGCAAGCAGTACTGGACGTGGGTGCCGACATCATCAATGACGTGTGGGCGTTGCGTTGGTCTTCCGATGAAAACGTTTTGACGGGTCGTCAGATCGTTGCCGGTCATCCGCGGTGTGGCGTTTGCCTGATGCACATGCATCGCAACCCACAAACCATGCAGGTGATGCCAATGGAAGGCGATGTGATGCCGCAGGTGCTCTCATTTTTAGAGCAGTATGCGCTTGATTTGCGAGGGCTAGGGGTTGATCAGACTAGAATTTGTATTGACCCCGGTATTGGGTTCGGCAAAACTGTGCAACAAAATTTTGCGTTGTTGCGACAGCAGTCAGCGCTTGTCGCGCTGGGGTATGCCGTGATGACGGGGTGGTCTCGCAAGTCGTCCTTGGCCGCAGTGACGGAGCGTTCTTTGTCAGCGGTTGCCACGCTCGATATACGCGATCGGTTGGTGCCCAGCGTGACCGCTGCCTTGCTGGCAGTGCAAAACGGCGCTCATGTTGTGCGGGTGCATGACGTGAAGGAAACGGTTCAGGCACTGAAGGTCTACGCTGCCATGCAGCAGTATGGCAGTTGAATTTTGATTGAGGGCACATCACCAACATGACAAGACAATATTTTGGTACCGATGGCATTCGTGGAACGGTTGGACAAGCACCCATTACTCCGGACTTCGTCATGCGCCTCGCGCATGCCGTAGGAAGGGTACTCAAGCGCACGGAATCCAGGCCGACGGTCTTGATTGGCAAAGACACGCGCATATCGGGCTATATGTTGGAAAGCGCGCTGGAAAGTGGCTTTAACTCTGCTGGCGTTGACGTTGTGCTGTTGGGGCCTTTGCCTACACCCGGTGTGGCCTACCTGACCCGCGCACAACGGGCGTCACTGGGCGTGGTGATCAGCGCCAGTCACAACCCATTTGCGGACAATGGCATCAAGTTTTTTAGTGCGCAGGGCACCAAATTACCCGATGCCTGGGAGTTGGCGGTAGAGGCTGCAGTGGCGGAGCCGCCTGTGTGGGCTGATTCCGCGTCACTTGGCAAAGCCCGGCGTCTGGACGATGCTGCGGGCCGCTACATCGAATTTTGCAAGAGCACGTTTGCCAATGACCTCACACTGAAGGGCATGAAGATCGTGGTCGATGCCGCACACGGTGCGGCCTATCACATTGCGCCCAAGGTCTTTCATGAACTAGGTGCCGAAGTCGTTGCTATCGGTTGCGCACCCGATGGACTCAACATTAACCACAATGTGGGTGCCACACATCCTGGGGCACTGGTCACAGCGGTACAAGAGCACAAGGCCGATTTTGGTGTTGCTCTCGATGGTGACGCAGATCGGCTGCAAGTGGTCGATGCACAGGGCCGCCTGTACAACGGCGACGAGCTGCTGTACCTGATGGCAGACGATCGCCTGGGCCGTGATGAACACGTGCCTGGCGTGGTGGGTACGCTCATGACGAATATGGCTGTAGAAGTGGCCCTCAAGGCCCGCGGCGTGCAGTTTGTGCGCGCCAAGGTGGGTGACCGTTATGTGCTCGAAGAACTGGAAAAGCACAAATGGATTTTGGGCGGCGAGGGCTCGGGCCACTTGCTGGCGTTGGACAAGCACACCACAGGCGATGGACTCATTTCCGCGTTGCAAGTGTTGCAAGCCCTGCAGCGCAGCGGTAAAACTATGGCGCAGTTGTTGGCCCAGGTAATCCTTTTCCCGCAGACGCTGATCAATGTCCGACTGAAACCAAGTCAGGATTGGAAGACCAATATGCAGTTGGATGCGGAAGCCCGCGCGGTGGAGGCGGAATTGGGCGATTCCGGCCGCGTCCTGATCCGCGCGAGTGGCACTGAGCCACTGGTGCGTGTCATGGTGGAGGCGCGCGATGCGGAACAGGCCCTCGCCTGCGCGCAACGCATTGCCGACACACTAGAAAGTTAACGACCGTTCTAGTCGTACCATGCCCTGAGCGCATCCGCGTGCAGCTTGGCTCGCATATCGCCAGTGGGCACCCAGCGGGCATGGCTTGCAGCGGCACGCGCGAGAAAATCCAACAGCGATATATGCCGACGCAATACGCGGTGCTGGCGGTGCGTAATCAGCGGGTTGAAAATTCCCTTGAGCGAAAACATTTGGCGCGGATTCTTCTTGATCCACAGCCACGAGCCCATCTCCAATGTCAATGGCAAGAAAATGCGCTCAGGGTCAGTGCATGCTTCCAAGTAAAGATAGTCCCAAACATCACCGTGGGCCAAGTACTGCAAGCTTTGCGGTTCGAACACATAGGGGTGGTGGCTATAGGTTTGCAAAAACACGCCTTTGAGTGCCTGCATCTCGGCCAAGTGGGTAATCGGTTTGCGGGTGTGGGCGTAGGGCAGCCAAATACGATCGCTGGCGCCAAAACCAGAGTGACAGTCCAGCGCCATGCTGAAAGGGCGCGAAAGCAGTTCATTGCGAACTTCGGCGCACAGCGCCACATTTTCGGCCTCCATGACCGCATCCGCACGGCCGCGATACCAGGGCAGGGTGGCACTGAGACGTTGCCCGCCGAACATAAAGGGCACCTTGTCCACGGCTTCGATCGGTGCATTGCGCATGAGATCAACGCCCATTGGATTGGCGCGGGTACCCATGAGCATGCCTCCTGGGTTGATGATGGGCATGAACACCAGGCGTACCGATTCGAGTTGTCGGTGAAGCGTTTCATCCCACTGCAAACGCATGACCAGACTCTGCAGAAATGCAATGACAACCTCCGAGCCAATGCGCTCCAAACCATGTACCCCACCAAAAAAACCAATGGCCGGTACCTGTGGGCTGGGATTGCCCAACCCAATGGCATAAATGGGCAGAGTTGACCCTGCCGGTGTGGTGACTTGGTGTGCCACTTTGACATTCAGGTGAGTCGCTCCCAAGTCCAGGATGCGCTCAAGAGCTTCGAGCTCAGGTAGATGGGTGGCTAGCACGTAAGGATTGCCTGATGGGCAGAGTGATGTGGTGTGAGCATAGCCTGCATCCATATGAACTTGACCATGGCACATCCTAGCGCAGGGGTATGTCAAATTGACGCAGTACTGTCACATTCGGGCGATAGCCTCAGGGTTCACCGAACCTTTTATGAGGAAATCACCATGGTCTGGAAACTCCTAGGTCTGCAGAAGAAGTTGGATGATCTTTTTGACGATGGGTGGGTCAGCCTGGGTCTACCCACTGAACGCATTGTCAGGGCGTAAGAGTATGCGACGAATATATGTGCTGACCAGCATTACCTGGGGCGTTGTTGAATTGCTCGCCCTGCAACGCTCACGCTATCAGGTGTGGCGCAATCGCCGCTAAAGCTGCGTTCCTGCTGACATAAAAATGCCATAGAACTGCCGTGAACCTGTCACGTTGGTCTTTGAAAATCTAGGCATAACAAAGCACGATGGAGAACGAAATGGGTAAACATCTCGATGCGGCGGTTGAACTTGGGAAAGCAATATCGCTACCAGCTGCAGGTACAGCACAGGCCATGCAGCAGCAGTGCTTGCGCATCCTGCGGTGTACCGCTCATGCGTTGGCAAATAGTCCTGGGGGGCTGAAATTCAAAGCAGGAACTCGCCCTTGGCTGGATGCATTGTCCGATCGGCGTGGTGACATGGCGCTGGCATTTCAACGGGGAGGGTAATAAATGAAAGAGCAGTTGCAGACAACCTCGACCCTTGCATTTGCGGTCGCGCACGAAGAGGGTCAATCAGCGCCGGTTGCGCGCAATTCCAGTCTGCACTTGGTTGCCACGGAGCCGATGCGTATCACTGTGTCGTGGGCAAAGCATTTGGATGAAGTGCGTGCCGCGCAGCGTCTTCGGTACGACGTATTTGTGGGTGAAATGGGCGCGCGTCTGAACACCACGTTGCCGGGCCATGACATCGATTTATTTGATAATTTTTGCGAGCACTTGTTGGTGTGCGATGAGGTAACCGGTCAAGTTATTGGAACCTATCGCGTTCTGACTCCTGTGCAAGCCCAGCGCGTTGGCAGTACTTACAGTGACACCGAGTTTGATTTGACACGCTTGCGCGGTCTGCGTGAACGTATGGTCGAGTTGGGCCGCAGCTGTGTGCACAAAGACTATCGACATGGTGGTGTCATCATGGCATTGTGGGGAGCGCTGGGCGCGTTCATGGTACGCAACCAGCTCGACACCATGATTGGTTGCGCAAGTGTGCCCATGTTGCACAACGGAGTAGTGTGTGGCGACGTTGCTGCCAGTATCTGGCGACAAGTAAAGGCTACCCATTTGGCGCCCATTGAATACCATGTCCGTCCGCGGCTGCCGTTGCCGATTGAGCAGCTTGATGACTCGCTGGCCGTAGAGCCTCCCGCCTTGATCAAAGGTTACTTGCGTTGCGGGGCTAAAGTATTGGGGCCACCGGCATGGGATCCAGACTTCAATTCAGCCGATTTACCCATGCTGATGCGCATTGCGGATCTGCCCGCGCGCTATCGCAAACACTTCTTGGGGGCCTGATGCGGGTCGGTCCCGATGCTTTTGCGCCGCTGATGCGGGGCATGGTGGACAGTGCGCCTCACGATGATGACGATCAACATCCTACGCGTCGGTACCGAGCCATTTTCATTTCGGATATCCACTTGGGTACTGCCGGATGCCAGGCATATGCGCTCCTGAGCTTTCTGAAGGCACATCGAAGTGACTACTTGTACCTCGTCGGCGATATCGTCGATGGTTGGCAACTGCGCCGACGCTGGTACTGGCCCCAATCGCACAACGATGTTGTGCAAAAACTGCTACGTCGTGCGCGCAAGGGTTGCAAAGTGGTGTTCATTCCTGGCAATCATGATGAGTTTGCGCGTGGCTTTCTGGGGCATGAATTCGGTGGCATCGAGGTGCGGGAAGATACTGTTCATACCACTGCAGATGGCCGCAAACTTTGGGTTATGCATGGCGACTATTTCGACGGTGTGATTCAGTGTGCTAGGTGGTTGGCCATTGTTGGCGACAACTTGTATGAATTCACCCTTAAACTGAATCGGCATCTCAACACCATGCGAACACGTCTGGGCCTGCCGTATTGGTCACTGTCGGCCTATCTCAAGCAAAAGGTCAAGACCGCACTCAACTATGTGACCGATTTTGAGGTTGCTGTCGCCAATGCTGCGCGCTCGCTGGGGCATGACGGTGTGGTGTGTGGCCATATTCACCGTGCAGAAATGCGTGATATTGGTGGCACTCTTTATTGCAATGATGGTGACTGGGTTGAAAGTCGCAGCGCACTGGTTGAACATATGGATGGTCACTTGGAGTTGGTTTACTGGAATGCTGAGCAAACAAGTGGTGTTCTTTCACACGCACAGCAAGAGGTTGCAGCATGAAACTAGCACTCATTACTGATGCATGGCTACCGCAAGTCAATGGCGTAGTAACCACACTGGTCGAGCTGGTTCGGGAGATGGAGGTTTTAGGCCATCGGGTCGAAGTCATCCATCCAGGACTCTTTGAGACCAAGCCGTGTCCGGGTTACGCTGGAATTGATCTGGCCATTCGTCCTGCGAAAGCATTGGCCCGACGCCTCGACTCCATTGACGCCGATGCGATACACATTGCGACGGAGGGTCCATTGGGTTGGGCAGGCAGACGCTATTGTTTGCGCCAGGGCTTGTCATTTACGACGGCATTTCATACACGGTTTCCTGAGATCCTCAAAGCTGCTCTCAAGGTGCCGTTGTGGATGGGTTACGCGCTATTTAGGCATTTTCACAAGCCATCGGCCGGTGTACTGGTTCCTACCCCGAGCGTACTGCGCATGCTGGAAGCGCGTGGATTCCGGAATTTGCGCAGTTGGACACATGGCGTTGATACGAAACTTTTTAGTTACCAAGAGGAACCGCAGGTCTACCCGCCGCTCGGAGCGTTGGCGCGGCCGGTTTCGCTCTTCGTTGGCCGTGTTTCGTATGAGAAAAACATTGCTGCGTTTCTGCAAATGGATGTTCCTGGAACCAAGATTGTGTGTGGCGTTGGACCACTGGAGACTGATCTGCGGGAGCGATTTCCGCATGTACGCTGGTTGGGAGTCCTGCCACGTGAGGTTTTAGCGCAAGTGTATGGTGCAGCGGATGTGTTCGTCATGCCCAGCAAATCTGAAACCTTTGGCCTTGTCATGTTGGAAGCTATGGCCAGCGGTACACCGGTTGCGGCTTATCCTGTTGAGGGGCCGCTCGAAGTAGTGGGTGCAAACGCATCTGGCGGCGCACTCCATGAAAACCTTGTCACCGCCTGGTATGAGGCACTTTCCATACCGCGCCACGAGGCACGCGCACGAGCCAAACACTTCAGCTGGGCCCATGCCTCACACTTGTTTTTGCGCTTCTTGGTGCCCGCTCGAAAGGGGGCTCAATTCGGTGGACATCCACTAGTGCATGATATTGTCACAAACTTGTCATCAAGTGCGTAAACAATACGTCACAGTTTTGTCACAGTGAAGGTTGATTCCATGTTGTCTTTTCTTCGCAGTCCTGCATTGCAGGCTCCTCTGTCGGGGCCGAGCCTTTTGGATCGCGATCACAGCTTACTAGCCTTCAATGAGCGTGTATTGGATTGGGCCATTCGTGACGATGTCCCTTTGCTCGAGCGTCTTCGCTACTTGTGTATCGTGTCGTCCAATCTGGATGAGTTTTTTGAGGTACGCGCAGAACCACACCTTACGGCCAACCGCGCCAACGATCATGAAGGCGCGTACTCTGTCGCGTCATTTGAACGGTTGGCGACGTCATTGCACGACATCGTTGGCCGCCAGTATGCGTTGTACAACGAAAAATTGACCCCGGCATTTGAGGCTGCGGGAATCAAGATCGTGGCCCATGGCGATCGCACGCCCGCCCAACGCCATTGGGTTAAACAGTATTTTGAGCGGGAAGTCCGGCCATTGCTGATTCCTGTTGGTCTCGACCCTTCACACCCTTTTCCGCAAGTGGCAAACAAGTCACTGAATTTCATTGTCCGCTTGGGTGGACGTGATGCGTTTGGCCGTGAAAATGAAATTGCCATCGTCAAAGTTCCCAGGGTTTTGCCGCGTTTGATTCGCATGCCCACCAAAGTGGCGGGTACGATGACTTCACTCGTTTCTTTGTCCAGTGTCATACGGGCACACTTGTCAGATTTGTTTGTTGGACGCAATGTTGGAGAGTTTTCCCAGTTTCGCGTAACACGCCATTCGGATTTGGCGGTCGACGAAGACGATGTCAAGAATTTGCGAACCGCGCTGCGGCAAGGACTTGTGCATCGTCATTACGGACAGGCTGTACGCTTGGAAGTGTCCGCCGGATGCTCAGAGTATCTGTCGGACTTTTTGCTGCAGCAGTTTGAATTGCCGCCTAGGGCTTTGTACCGTGTTCCTGGCCCTGTCAATTTGGTTCGATTGACGCAGCTGATTGACTTGGTGGATCGACCCGACCTGTGTTTTGCGCCGTACAGCCCAAGCTTTCCGCACCAGATGCAGTCGGGGCAATCAATCTTTGAACAACTGAAGCTGGGTGATATCTTGATACACCAGCCGTTCGAAAGCTTTGATGGCGTATTGGCATTTTTGCGTGAGGCGGTCAATGATTCGCAAGTCCTTGCGATCAAGCAAACGATTTACCGCACCGGGCCCAACTCTGAGTTGATGGCGTTGCTGCGCGAGGCAGTGCGCCAAGGCAAAGAAGTTACGGTGGTGGTGGAACTCAAGGCCCGCTTTGACGAAGAAGCAAATATTAATTGGGCCGAGATGCTGGAATCCATTGGGGCACAGGTCTTATATGGTGTCGTTGGACTGAAGACGCACGCCAAGATGATGCTCGTGACCCGTCGTGAAGGTAAATTGCTCAAGCGCTATGGGCATCTTTCAACTGGAAATTACAACCCGCGAACTGCACGTCTGTATACCGATATAAGCCATCTCACGGCAGACACAGCACTGACAACTGACATGGAACATGTCTTTGTTCATTTGGCTAGCCAGAGTCGACTGCCACCCTTGCGCAAGCTGTGGTTCGCGCCATTTCACTTGCACCGCAAATTGGTTGACAAGATTGACGCATTGGGCGCGGCTGCCGCAGGGGGAGCAGACACGCGCATCGTTGCCAAGATGAACTCGTTGACGGATGAGACACTGATCTATAGCCTGATGCGTGCCGGACGCAAAGGTGTCAAGATTGATCTGATTGTGCGTGGCGCTTGTATGTTGCCGGCACAAGTGGCGGGGGCTACAGACAATATCCGCGTACGTTCGGTCATTGGGCGATTCCTAGAACACTCGCGTGTGTTTTACTTCCGCAATGGTGATACGGAAGATTTGTACCTATCGAGTGCCGACTGGATGAACCGCAATATGGTGCGCAGAGTCGAATTGGCTTGGCCAGTTACGGACCCAGCGCTGCGTCAACGGTTGATCGACGAGTGCCTTGTCGCGTATCTGCATGACAGGGTTGATGCGTGGGAATTGGGGCCGAATGGTACCTATACCCGCTGCCAAGGTGATGGCAAGAAAGCCGTACATGGCGCGCAAGCAGCCTTGATGGCACGTTATTGTGATAGCGGCAAAAGCCGTATGTAGGTGGCTTACATGGACTTAATTCTATGGAGACATGCGGAAGCCGTTGACATTGCACTCTGTGACGATGACATGTCGCGCGTGTTGACGCCCCGACGAGAAAAGCAAGCCGCACGCATGGCTTCTTGGCTCGACCGCCAGTTGCCTGACAGTGCACGTATTTGGGTGAGTCCGGCACGCAGAACCGAACAAACAGCCCATGCTTTGGAGCGCAAGTTTCGCTTGAGCCCTGCATTAGGGCCGATGGGGACTAGCGAGCAGCTGTTGGAGCTGGTTCAATGGCCTCACGCCAAAGGTTGTGTGTTGGTCATTGGACATCAGCCGACTTTGGGCCAGACGATTTCCAAACTCTTGGGTTTGACAGTTGGGGAGTGTTCTGTCAAAAAGGGTGCCTTGTGGTGGTTGCGCTTTCGCGAGAGAGAAACGGGCGGCCAAACCGTTGTCGTCACGGTCCAGTCGCCCGAAGTACTCTAGTCTTAGTTCGCTTTGGCCTTTGCGGGGCGGCCAGTTTTGAGGTTTGGTACGACCTTGAGGGCTGCAATGAATGCAGCGTCTTGCATTGCTGCAATGGCCTTTATCCCGGCGCGCAATAGCTCGGTCTTCTTGACGGGATGCCCCAGCTTTGCGGCACGCAACTTCAATACATCAAGAATCTCGTATTCGGCTTTGGGAAACGTGAAACTATCCCGAACCATTTTGGGCTTCTTTGGCTTTTCAATCTTGGCCGCTGGTGCCTTTGGTCTTGCTTTTGGCGTTGCCTTTGGTAAAGACTTGGCAGCGGTCTTTGGCGCTACGGCGGCCTTCGCCTTCGGTGCTGGTTTTGTCGGCATCTTTTTGCTGCTGACAACGGGAGCCTTAACGGCGCTCTTTGGAGTTGCGGGAGATACGGGGGCGGCGGGGCGCTTTGCTGCAGGTGCGACTTCGTCTTTGGGCGTCATGTTGGTCCTTTTTGTAAACGGTATATACAGTTTATATTGTAAATAAAGTTTAGAATTTTTTAAGACTTTTGATTCGATGCACTTTTGCATCTTGCGGGTTGGCAACCAGCGGTCCAATTTCTTCTCGGCGGTCACCGAAATGTCACCTGTGGCGACTAAATTACAGAACCAGTCATATCGAAAGTTACTGTATATGCCACTCCTTTTTAACCATTTTGCTGATGGTCCGTCGAGTGACTCTGAGGCTATTGGTGACCGGTATTGGCCCCGACCAACTATCGTCAGACAGCCAATTAATGCGCAGGGACCCCTTGAAATACTTTTGCAAAACGGTGGCATCTATCCGGTTTACCAGCCCATCGTGAATCTCGCGGATGCAAGCATTTATGCGCATGAAGCGTTGATTCGCGGGCCACGAGGAACCAATTTGCACACGCCAGATGCCTTGCTGAGGGCGGCGTCCCAAGAGTGTTTGGGCTATGAATTTGAATACGCGTGTGTGCTAGCGGCATTGCAAACGTGGGGAAAAATGGACGTTCCTGGCCGCTTGTTTGTCAACATGAGTGCGGCAGTTTTAGCCCAATTGATCCAATCACGTGGATCAGAAGCGCTTTTGAAGCTGATAGGTGATATGGGCGTCTTGTCACGCATGTTGGTGCTGGAGATAACGGAGCATGAGCGTGTCAACGATATGGATGCATTGGCAGCGGCAGTGGCAAAAGTGCGTGGGGCAGGCGTTTCCCTCGCACTAGATGACTTTGGTGATGGGCGTTCCAGTTTGCGATTGTGGTCGCAGTTGAAGCCGGAAGTAGTCAAAATTGACAAGTACTTCACGATAAATATCAGCCAGCACGGAGACAAGCTCAAGACGATACAGGCATTGATGCAAATTGCCGATATTTTCGGAACTTCTTTGGTTGCTGAAGGCATAGAGACAAAAGAAGATTTGCGGGTATTGCGAGACCTGGGTATTGCCTACGGGCAAGGCTACTTTTTGGGTCATCCAAACGCCGTTCCTGTCCAGTATGCAGGGGTGGATGTGCAGCGCGTATTGGGTGAACGGCATGTTGTGGTTTTCCCGGAATTGAGTCGCGCGACCCCAAATGGTCTACTGCGCAATATCGCACTAGTGGCGGCACCGACCGTCACCGTAGAAACCACCATTGACGCAGTAGCCAAGCATTTCTTGCATGCACCCAACCTGCACGCTGTTGCAGTACTGGACAAGCAAAAGCCAGTAGGCTTGATCAATCGCACTTCGTTTATGAATGAATACAGCAAGTCCTACTATCGAGAGGTGTGGGGGCGCAAGTCATGCATGGCACATGCCAATATGCAACCGCGTTTGATTGAACGCGACCATAGCGTTGACGAGTTGATAGGAATTTTGACGTCTGAAGATCAGCGCTACTTAAGTGATGGATTCATCGTGACAGAAAATGGTCACTATGTAGGTCTGGGCACGGGTGATCAACTGGTACGTTCGGTCACGGAAACACGCATCGAGGCGGCTAGACATGCCAACCCGCTAACCTTTTTGCCTGGCAATATTCCTATCAGCCAGCATATGGAGCGATTGATCAAAAAGCAGGTATGTTTTGTTGCTTGCTATGCTGATCTTAATAATTTCAAACCTTTCAATGACTACTATGGCTATTGGCGTGGTGATGAAATGATTCGGTTGTTGGCGCGACTATCCATGGAGCGCTGTGACCCACAATGCGATTTCGTGGGCCATGTGGGTGGAGATGATTTCATTTTGTTGTTCCAAAGTGCGGACTGGCGCCCGCGATGTGAAAAATTGGTTGAAACGTTTAACAACCAAGCACAAAATTTATTCGATGAAAAGGCGCGCACGGCAGGTGGTATTGAAGCAGAAGATCGCCACGGAATGCTGCGCTTCTTCCCTTGCACTACGGTGTCTATTGGCGCTGTTGCAATAGATGGCGGTCGATTTTCACGCGCCGAAGATGTTGCAAATCTGGCTGCGCTTGCCAAGCACGATGCAAAAAGAGCTAACGTTGGGTTATTTGTTCGCCCGCTCGTGCCCCATTGAATTGAGATCTTCGTGCTTGTTGATGGGTGATGTGCTGGCTATTCGCTAACAGCCTTGCACGTGGAAAGCCCATGGGGTTTTCTGCCAGGCCAGTGTTTCTTCGCGTAGCAAATAGGCTGATTGCGGAAACAACTCAGCCCAGCTGGGCCTGCAACTCAATTGCATGTATTGGGCCGGCAGATCTTGCCAGGTCAGAGTCAAACCATCAAGGTCGGGGTCCTTGCGCGCGTGGCAAAGAATGACAGCAAGGCGCAACGCAATCAGTTGTGCGACGAGGTCACGATCAGACAGTGCGGCTTCAAGCTTTCGCAATTTCCCGCGGTGGCCCAAGACCAGCAAGCTGAGCCGATGCATTTCGGAAAGTGAGAAGCCCATGGCATCTGCATTGTCAAGAATGTATGCGCCGTGCTTATGGCAATCACTGTGCGAGATGTGGCTTCCAATCTCATGCAATTGAGCCGCCCAACGCAATTTTCTTAAATGGCGGTCAGTATCTGGCTGCGTTGAAAACTCAGGATTGGCGTTCAATTGCTGAAACAAATGGGTCGCCACCCTTCCGACACGCTCACCGTGAACTGTATCGACACCGAACTTGGTCGCCAAACGTTGAACGGTTTTGACACGCAAGTCATCTTCCCGGCCGGTTGCTCCAATCAAGTCGCAAATAAGTCCGTGTCGCAATCCGCCGGCTGCCTGGTGCAACGTATTGATTCCCAATAGGTTAAAAATGGCGCGAACAATGCTGACCCCACCACCAATAATTGCTTTGCGGTCTTCTCGCATTCCCGCCAATTTAAGGCGGTCGGCGGACTGCGCCGTCACCAATTTGTCCATCAGCCAGTCCAGACTGTCTTGTGTAACAGTTCCCTCCGGCCACCCATTGGCGATGAGAACGTCCGCAATGGCACCCACGGTACCGGCTGACCCATAGGCCACGTCCCACCGGTCTGGATGGTAAGCGTCGAGCGCTTCGTCTAGGACCGCTTTGGCTGCAATCTCCGCTATGGCGAACGACTTTCTGGTGAATTGCCCATCTGGGAAATAGCGATTGGACCAAGCGATGCTGCCAACTCGGAACGACTCCATGACCAAAGGCGTTGCTCCTTGGCCCAAGATGAGTTCGGTCGAGCGACCGCCAATGTCGAGCACTATGCGGCGTTCGTCTGACTGGGGCAGCATGTGTGCAACACCCTGATAGATCAGTCGCGCTTCTTCCCGGCCCGATATAACGTTGATGGGAAATCCCAAAATTACATTCGCGCGGTCCAGGAATTCATCGCGATTTCGTGCTTCGCGTAGTGTTTGGGTCGCAACTGCACGGACTTCGCTGGATTTGAATCCAGCCAAACGCTCGCCAAACCGTGCAAGGCAGTCCCATCCGGCCTGCATTGCATGTGGCGTGAGGTTACGATCATCGTCCAGTCCGCCGCCTTGACGCACGGTTTCTTTCAGGTACTCTGTACGTTGAAAATCTCCGTGCTCGACGCGTCCTATTTCCAGACGAAAACTATTGGACCCCAAATCTACGGCGGCCAGGCGATTTCCCATGTGCATTGAAATTGTTCTATGAAAGATGAAGCTACGCACTGAGCATATCACTGGCGCAGGAGACCCCGTGGGCCAGGGCAAGATTAGCCGACCAAGCGCCCGTCTGTGGAAATCATGCTTTGCGTGACATAGGCGGTTCCGTGGCTACGGGTGTCTGGTGCGATACGAAACCCGCCCAGGTCCACGCTGTTGCGGCGGGCGAACGCCTGCATCACACTTGCGCGTGTGGCTGGCCCATCGATGTTCTGAAGGACTTCAAATGTGTAGCGTGCAGCGACGTATCCCGCCAAACTTAAGGGTGTCGCTGGTTCGTCATACAGGCGACTTAGTGCGGCGCGGTACGCTTTGACAACAGGTAGGGTTGAGTTGACCATTGGTACAACCTGGGTTGCAATCATGGGGGTAAACCGGGAGATCCCCATTTGTTGGATACTTTGCAGGTTTACGTCGGACATGGCCACAATGTATCGTTGCGCAGCTTGTTTCTCAATACCTTGAGAAAATCGCACCAACTCTGGTGTGCCACCAACGAACAATAGTATGCGTGGACTTTCCACCGTCAAAGATTTCGCCAGGTCGCGCAGATCGGCATTTGCGTTGTACGAAACGATCGGGAGGTTGAGCGCTCTGCCGATTTTTTCTAAATCTTGGCGGTATGCGAGGTACTCAGCTGTCGAGCCATACACAGCGCCGACCTGGCTGATGCCCATCACAGCAAGAGATTTGATGGCATGTGCAATCTGATCTTGCCGCGAAGCAAAAATGGGAAATGTATTGTTTGACGTAATGGCATCGACGTTTTGCAGCCATGGTGCTACATGTGCAATCTCCGGCAATTCGCGGTTTAGTATGCCTGTGAGTTGGGACGCAGCCATGTCACCCGAAGTGCCAAAAACAGCGACACATTGAGACATCGATTTGAGGGTGTCGACGGCCGCACGCAGGCTGGCGGCAGTTCCGTCGACCTCTAGGACGAGGTGCTTAACAGCGTTGCCTTGCAGCCCGCCCCTGGCATTAATTTCCTGCCACGCGGTGCGAGAGCCGACCAAAAAGTCTTTGGAAACATCAATTTGGTTGGTCGACATGTCGACAATTTGGGCAACGGTAAGGCTGCGTGAGCTGTGTCCTGTGCGGGATGGTTGCGCCCACAGAGGTGTAGTTGCTGCCAGGCCAAGGCCAGCTAAGGCGCGCACTGCGTCGCGACGATTCCAATAATTGAGGGGGGGCATTGTCTGAGTCCTTTGCCTGTTGGTAAAGGTTGGAGAGTGGAGTTGACGCGTCGTGCGCAATCAAGATGATCGTTGCCAACCCCACTTGTGGTGAGGGTGGCTATGGACAAGCGGGAATTACTTCTTGGGAGGCATCAAGACGGTGTCAACCGTATGTATTACGCCGTTGGTCGCCACCATGTCCGCCGTAATGACTGCTGCGTTTTCAATGGTGACAAAGTCACCTGCTTTGGCTAGTGCGACATTGGCACCATTGACTGTTTTGATATTGCTGTTTTTGATGTCAGCTGCCATGAGCTTTCCAGGTATCACGTGGTAAGTCAGAACTTCTTTTAGTTTTGCAGGCTGTTTGGCCAAGTCCGTTAATGCGGTTGCAGGAAGGGCTTTAAATGCATCGTTGGTTGGTGCGAACACGGTAAAGGGGCCACCGGTTTTCAAGGTTTCAGTCAGGCCAGCTTGGGCAATCAATCCGTTCAACGTACTCAAGGCTGGATTGGCTGCGATGCTGTCGGCCAAATTGACTGGGCCAGATTGGGTCGCGCAGCCAGTCATTGCCAGCGCAAGACTTGCGACAAGTGCAGTACGGCGTGAAAGCGTAAAAACATTGCGTGGATGCATGGTGTATTCCTTCAAGTGGTTCAAAAAGGGATAGCGTAAAAAGCCTTTGTGACGAATATGTGACAAATCAATGAATGAGAAGCATGATTGGCCTAAATTTCATGCCGAATGAAAATTTGACCGAAATTACCAAAAATGTCACCGAGTTGTCATAAAACTTTCTTAAAGTCGTTTCATTCATCAATCAACTCAATAGGGTTACACATGCAATTTGCTTTCAAATTACCGGTTTTGACTTTGGCGGCAGTCGCTGCATTCGGGTACGCTGGCGCTGCGAGTGCCCAGGAAATTACTGGAGCTGGTGCAACATTTCCTGCACCTATCTATGCCAAGTGGGCTGCCGATTACCACAAAGCCACGGGCATTAAGGTGAATTACCAGTCCATCGGTTCTGGCGGTGGCATCAAGCAAATTGACTCAAAAACAGTTGATTTTGGTGCGTCAGATATGCCCCAGACAGATGAGGTGCTGAAAACCAAAGGTCAAATGCAGTTTCCGACAGTGATTGGCGGCGTGGTTCCGGTGATCAACGTCAAAGGCATAGAACCTGGTCAGCTGAAGCTGACGGGACAAGTTTTGGGTGATATCTATCTCGGGAAAGTTGCGCGTTGGAACGACCCCGCCATCAAGGCCTTGAATCCAACACTGGCGCTTCCAGATGCTGCTATTGCGCAAGTGCGTCGCGCCGATGGTTCGGGGACGACCTTTATTTTTACAAACTACCTGAGCAAAGTTAACGCAGAGTGGAAGTCAAAAGTGGGTGAAGGTACTGCAGTGAACTGGCCTGTTGGTGCTGGTGGTAAGGGCAATGAAGGCGTTGCAGCATTTGTTTCCCGTTTGCCGAATTCGCTTGGCTACGTGGAGTACTCCTACGTCAAGCAAAACAAAATGAATTTTGCGGTGGTGCAAAACGCAGCGGGTACTTTTGTGAAGCCGGACGACGATTCATTTAAGGCGGCCGCAGCCGGTGCGGATTGGAGCAAAACTTTCTACCACATCTTGACGAATCAGGCTGGAAAAGACGCATGGCCCATATCAGGAGCGACATTCATTTTGATGCATGCCAAGCAAGATAAGCCTGCAAATGCTACCGAGGTGCTGAAATTCTTCTCTTGGGCATATAAAAATGGCGACAAGATCGCAGCCGACTTGGACTATGTACCTATGCCAAAGTCAGTGGTGTCGTCAATTGAAAAGGCTTGGGGTGACATCAAGGATACCTCTGGCAAGCCAGTGGCAGTCAAGTAAAGAGCGCGTTGCGTTGGATAGGGTCACGACGGAAAAATAAACATGTCAACTACACTTGTAAACGGCGATTTTTCGCCAGGCCCTTCCGCAACTCCGACTGTTCGCGCCATGATTAAACCTCCATCTGTTAAGAAGGCCCGATCAGGTCCTTGGGCTGACCTCGTGTTTGCGTGGCTGGCCAAAGGGGCTGCGCTGGTTACGTTGGCTATGCTGGTGGCCATTCTTGCCTCACTGACCATTAGTGCATGGCCAGCCATTGATAAATATGGTTTAAGCTTCTTGACCAGTACGACTTGGGATCCTGTCAAAGAAGAGTTTGGCGGATTGGTGATGATTTATGGCACCCTGGCTACTTCATTTATTGCCCTCTTAATTGCGGTGCCGGTTAGTTTTGGTATCGCGCTGTTCCTGACCGAGTTGTCGCCAGCATGGCTAAAGCGACCGCTTGGTACTGCCATTGAATTGTTGGCTGCTGTGCCGTCGATTGTCTATGGCATGTGGGGCTTGTTAGTTTTTGGTCCAGTGTTGGCGACCTATGTTCAGCAGCCCATGCAGGCGGCGTCTTCCGGAATTCCGTATTTGGGTGCCTTTGTGTCTGGCCCACCGGTCGGAATCGGCATTTTGTCTGCTGGCATCATCTTGGCGATCATGATTATTCCGTTTATTGCAGCAGTGATGCGGGATGTTTTCGAGGTCACTCCACCCTTGTTGAAAGAATCTGCCTACGGATTGGGGGCAACTACTTGGGAAGTTGTGTCCAAGGTCGTGTTGCCATACACCAAGACCGGTGTAATTGGCGGCATCATGCTGGGCTTGGGTCGTGCAATTGGCGAAACCATGGCTGTCACATTTGTTATCGGGAACTTCAACCAACTTGATTCGTTGAGTTTGTTCCAAGCGGCCAACAGCATTACTTCTGCGTTGGCAAACGAATTTGCCGAAGCCGGTGAGGGGCTACACCAAGCGTCGTTGATGTATTTGGGGCTGGTTCTTTTCTTTATTACTTTTGTGATCTTGTCTTTGTCCAAATTATTGCTTGCGCAGTTGCGCAAGGGCGAAGGAGCAAAAACATGACCGTAGCTACACATCAAATGAAGCTTGCGAAGTTTGCCTATCGCAAGCGCGTGAATCAGGTGGCGACGGGTATGGCACTGGCGGCAATGGCTTTTGGCTTGGTTTGGTTATTCTGGATTTTGTGGGAAACCGTTCGCCTGGGGCTGGGCGGCATTTCGATGGCTACGTTTACACAAATGACTCCCCCACCCAACGATGAAGGTGGCTTGGCCAATGCGATCTACGGCTCATTCGTCATGGTTGCTTTGGCAACGGGGCTGGGAACTCCAGTGGGAGTAATGGCAGGAATTTATTTGGCAGAGTTTGATACCAAAAGCTGGTTGGCAGCGACCACGCGTTTTGTGAATGACATTTTGTTGTCCGCGCCCTCGATCGTGATTGGACTCTTTGTGTATGCGGTGGTCGTATCCCGTTTCAAGTCTTTTTCGGGCTACGCTGGTGTGCTTGCATTGTCGTTGTTGGTGATTCCGGTGGTCATTCGGACGACTGAGAATATGTTGCAATTGGTGCCAGCGGGATTGCGTGAAGCAGCTTATGCCTTGGGATCTCCCAAGTGGAAAGTTATCTTGAGTATCACCTTGAAAGCAGCGAGAACGGGTGTGATTACCGGTGTCTTGTTGGCAGTAGCCCGTATCGCTGGAGAAACCGCTCCATTGCTATTTACAGCGCTGAGTAACCAGTTCTGGACCAGCAGTCTCAGCGAACCCATGGCAAGCCTTCCTGTGACGATTTTTAAGTTTGCAATGAGTCCCTATGAAAACTGGCAAAAGCTCGCATGGGCCGGTGTTTTCATTATTACGGTTGCCGTACTGGGCTTGAACATTCTGGCGCGTGTATTGACCCGTTCCAGGACCTAAGTGCGTTCGTTTCCACTTTTTAGAAAAACTTCATTATGTTGAACACACCGTCTGCACCCGAGAAGACAAAAATTTCGGTCAAAGATCTGAATTTCTACTACGGCAAATTCCATGCGCTCAAGGGGATCAATCTTGAGATTCCTGAGAACAAAGTCACTGCCTTCATCGGGCCTTCTGGATGCGGGAAGTCAACCTTGTTGCGCGTTTTCAATCGCATGTTTGAGTTGTATCCCGAACAACGTGCCCAGGGTGAAATCTTGTTGGATGGCGAAAACCTGCTGACGAGTAAGGAAGATGTTGCGCTATTGCGAGCCAAGGTTGGCATGGTGTTTCAGAAGCCAACACCTTTTCCAATGTCCATATTCGATAACATCGCGTTTGGCGTGAAGTTGTTTGAGTCACTCAATGCGACTGACATGGAGGAGCGGGTGGAGTGGGCTTTGCGCAAATCTGCTTTGTGGACTGAAGTCAAAGACAAGTTGCATCAAAATGGTTCAAGCCTGTCGGGTGGGCAGCAACAGCGCCTGTGCATCGCACGGGGCATTGCGATCAAACCTGAAGTGTTGTTGCTTGATGAGCCGTGCTCGGCGTTGGACCCTATATCGACTGCCAAGGTCGAGGAGCTTATCGTCGAATTGAAAAACGACTACACCGTTGTCATTGTCACCCACAACATGCAGCAAGCGGCTCGATGCAGTGACTACACGGCATATATGTATTTGGGTGACCTGGTCGAATTTGGTTCCACAGAACAAATGTTTTTCAAACCGTCCCGCAAGGAAACGGAAGACTACATCACAGGCAGGTTTGGCTAAAGCCAACGGGCCGCATCGCTTTACCAGTTAGCAAAAGACGAAGAGGAAATTTATGCCTGACAAACACTTGTCGACACAGTTTGACAGCGAGCTGACTTCCGTCTCCTCACAAGTCATGGAGCTCGGTGGTTTGGTGGAGTCGCAGATTCGACGCGCCATTTTTGCGCTCTCGCAATTTAGTGTAGAGGTTGCAAATGAAGTGTCAGCCAATGAAGCACGTGTGAATGCCATGGAGATCGAGATTGACAGAGATTTGTCATCGATCATTGCCCGTCGTCAACCGACTGCACGCGATTTGCGGCTCTTGATTGCAATCTCAAAGACCACAGCGAACCTTGAGCGCGTGGGCGATGAGGCGGAAAAGATTGCGCGCATGGTCCGGTCCATTATTCAAAGTGGCACGCCAAGGGCTTTGCCATCGTTGGAACTGCGGGTTGCAGCCGATCTCGCTTCAGGGCTGCTTAACAAGGCCTTGGATGCCTTTGCTAGGTTGGATATTACGGCCGCCGTTGCGATCCTGAAAGAAGATGACTTGATTGATGCGGAGTTTGATGGTTTTGTGCGCAAACTCATCACCTACATGATGGAAGATCCACGCATGATCTCTCCTAGTTTGGACCTGCTGTTTTTGGCAAAAGCGATCGAGCGAATTGGCGACCACGCGAAGAATATTGCTGAATTCATTATTTATGTAGTCAAGGGTGAGGACGTTCGCCACACGACAATGGAAAAGATTGAATCGGTTGTGAGATGAGTGCAATTGCTGTGTCCGTTTCGTTCCTAACTTTGGCTGTGGCTGTGGCTGTACGGCACGTCGCAGTATTTAGTGCGCGGGAGGTAGCATGAGAAACATGCCATCCGTCTTGGTGGTAGAGGACGAATCTGCCATTGCTGAGCTCATTGCTGTAAACCTAAGGCACAACGGTTTTCGTCCCATTTGGGCAATGGACAGTGCCACGGCGCAAAAGGATCTGGACGCAGGCGTGCCCGATCTGATATTGCTCGACTGGATGTTGCCCGGTGAGAGTGGCTTGGTGCTGGCAAAGCGTTGGCGCTCTGATCCTCGGACCCAAGCCGTGCCAATCATCATGTTGACGGCCCGCGGCGATGAGGCTGATCGTGTAGCAGGCTTGGATGCTGGTGCTGACGACTATATTGCCAAGCCATTTTCGACCAAAGAACTACTGGCGCGCATTCGGGCTGTGTTGCGGCGGCGAACGCCCGAACAGGCGGGTGAGGCACTGACTGTGGGTGCCTTGGTGCTAGACCCTGCAACGCATCGTGTATCGTATGACGACCGTGCACTAAAACTGGGTCCTACCGAGTTCAAGCTATTGCAGTATTTCATGGGGCATGCTGAACGTGTGCACAGCCGCGCCCAGCTACTGGATAAAGTGTGGGGTGATCATGTCTATATCGAAGAGCGAACAGTAGATGTGCATGTCAAGCGACTCCGCGAGGCGTTGGTTCACGCTGGGAGCATGGTTGAGACTGTGCGCGGTGCGGGTTATCGTCTGACCGCAACCCCAGCGGTGTCTGTCGAATCGTATAGAACGGGCACTTAGGCCTTTCCATCCTCACGCATGCTGTGGCGACTAGTGACCCTTGTGCTGTGCCAAGCTATTGCAGCTGGCACGGGATGGTATTTTGCGCCAGCTTCTGAGACGTGGCAGTTGACGCTGGTTTCTACGCTGGTCGGTGGCTATCTCTGGTTTGCAATGGACAGCCTGCGCGGTTTGCGCTTGTTGCGATGGTTAAGGCTGGGCGCGTCATCGGATATTTCGCTAGGCAATGGTTTATGGGGAGAAGCCTATGACCGCATGCGTCGTACGCTCCGCGCGAGTTCTCGTTTGACTGTGGAGAGCGAGGGGAGATTAAAAGATTTTCTGGCAGCATTGCAGGCATCTCCCAATGGTGTGGTGCTACTGGACGCCGACACCCGGATCGAGTGGTTTAACCAAACTGCTGCGGACCATTTCGGGTTTGATGTGCGACGTGATTTGCTGCAGCATTTTGGCAACTTGGTGCGCGATCCAGGCTTTACTGCATATTTGTCAGCCCGTGATTATTTGCACGACGTGACCATGCCCGGTCGGGAAAATAGTTCAGCGAAACCTGTGACGTTGTCCGTAAATTTGCATCCTTATGGCGATGGACGGCTTTTGTTGCTTTCGCGCGATATCACTTCAGTTGAGCAGGCCGAGGCTATGCGCAGAGATTTCGTTGCAAACGTCTCGCATGAAATTCGCACCCCACTGACGGTGCTCGCAGGGTTTGTTGAAACCTTGCAGACTTTGCCATTGGACGAACAAGCGCGCCAGCGCTACCTTGGACTCATGTCACAGCAGGCGCAACGCATGCAGACCTTGGTCAGTGATTTGCTGACACTGTCCCGGTTGGAGGGCAGTCCACTGCCTTCGACCCATGAATGGGTGTCGTGCGACACATTGATGAAGCAATGCGAGCAAGATGCCCATGATCTTTCCAATTTATTGTGGGCGCAGTCGCATGACATGCATTTCACATGGACTGCGGGGTGTGAGATTGCAGGATCTGCTGTGGAATTGCACAGCGCCATGTCTAATTTGATAGGCAACGCCATACGCTACACACCACTGCAAAAGCGCATTGAAATCGGATTGCAACGGCTACCAGATGGCAGTGCGGTCTTCTATGTCAAGGATGAAGGGCATGGCATTGCGCAAGAACATCTCCCACGATTGACGGAGCGCTTCTATCGCGTAGACCGAAGCCGTTCGCGCGACACCGGCGGCACGGGTCTGGGGCTGGCAATTGTGAAGCATGTTGCCCAACGCCATGGTGCGGAATTGACGATAGACAGCGTGCCTGGCAAGGGCTCTACGTTCTCCGTCATGTTCCCACCCTTACGGGTGCGCTACGCAATGGACGCGGCGCCAGTGCAATCAATGCCCATCAGCTTTGTTTTTGAAGATTAAGACAGATTCACCACTGTCAGCGGGGTGTTTGATTTCGCCCATCAAATTCCAAGCTGAAGTATCTGCAGCGGTAGGAGTAGAGCCATCGGGAAGTGGTTCGACCAGAAGCCAGGGGCATGTGGGTTCTGCTTGAGATTGCTTCAACGAAAGCTTTCCGTAGTACTGAAATGCGGCAACTTGGCCTGGCCCCAGCCCATAGGTCTCAACACAACCTGCAACGGTCATTTGTTGAAGGGTCCGTTGCACCAGCAATGAGTAGCTTTTCGCATAGTTGAGCAACGGCATCCACAGCGTCATCAGGAGTAGCCAACACAAGGTAATGCCGCCAGCCGGCAGCACCAAGCTCTTCCAAATAGCCGCGCGATTGCGTCCAACCCTCCACCGCACCAGCCATGCCCAGGCCAGTGTGGCCGCAATGGCTACCGCACAGGTTGTGAATGAGAAACTGGCTTCAAAGCCAGGTGCCAGCCGTGCGACATTTGCAGCGGGTTGCTCTGGGTAGCCTGTTTGCATGGCGATCCAGACGACCCAAATGGTGAACGCCCAGCCGGAAAAAAAGAGCAAGGTGAACCAATCAATGAGCGCAGCAACCTGTCGTTTCAAAGTAGGCAAGGCAAATGCTGCCAGTGCCGCTAGGGCTGGCAGTGCCAGCAGCAGTGTGCGGTCAGATGCGCCAGTTAGAAACGTTGCCAGAATACAAACCGATACTAGCCAGGTCGGCAGGGTAATGTGACGGCTGATTGTACGATTGAAGAGCTGGTATCGCCAGCGCCATAGCGTCCATAGCGCCAGTGGCCACGCAGGCCATGTGAACCAAATGAGCAGTTGACCAAAGCCGCTCCATTCGGAAAAGCTTGCCTGCGGCAGCGCAATCTTCCATCGGAGCAAGCCCAGAGACAGTGCCAGAGCTGCTGTTAAAAGTGTGCCAATGAAAATGCCCAAGCTCTCCCGTCGAAGGCGAGCTTTACTTGAGACTGCGTCTATGCTGGAGTGGTCTGCAAAATGCAGTACGGCACTACCTAGGCCAAAAAAAATAGCTAGGGACGGTGCGCCCGACAGAGCTAATCCCGTGAGGCCGAGCGCGGCAGCTATGGCCGGACCTCGGCGTCGGTGGGGTAGGGCAGCGATGCCATAGAAGAAGAGGGCCGTGAAAGCCAATTGCGCGGTGGCGGCTGTCGCTTCATGGGAGAGCTGCGCCAGGCCCAAGCAGGCAATAAACGCTAGAAGACCGCCATCAGCCATCGCCCGTGCATAGTCTGCCGGCAAGGCTTCTCCGCCAAAGGCGAATGCGACGGGTTGCGCCAATGGATTGCGCGCAAGCTGGTAAATGGCGTACCACGTGGACACCATCGCCAGGGCAATCAGGAGCGCAAAAGGAATGCGTACGAACAGCTCTTCGCTGGCCCAGGCTGGAGTGATTTGTATGGCCCAGGCACCCAGCCAGTACGGCAGAATGGCAGGGTTTTCGGCCGGGAGGCCCATCAGCGTCGGCGAAAACCAGTTGGATTTGCCGCTAGCCAGCTCGGCCATAAATCCCAGAGCAGCCATGTCTTCGCTCTTCCACGCGTCGCGCCCCAGAAAACCGGGTAACACGTAGGCTATGCAAAGGAGCAGCAAGGCCCAGCGCGGAAAGCGCCGCGCGCCAGCTTGTGTGACGATGGCGGGGTTAGGATGATTCACGGAACCTGTTGCAATAAAAAAAGCAGCACGGTAGTCCGGGCTGCTTTTGTGAGACGAATCAGGTGAAAACCTGAAGTCAATTTATTTGGCTGCGGTTTTGCCAAAACGGTTGCGGAATTTCTCCACACGGCCACCCATGTTGTCCACGGATTTTTGTGTTCCAGTGTAGAAAGGGTGCGATTCGCTGGTGGTGTCAAGCTTGTACAGCGGCAACTCACGGCCGTCTTCCATCTTGATCATTTCCTTGGTGTTGGCGCAAGAACGTGTCACAAACTTGAAGTTGTTGGACATGTCCATAAAGCACACTTCACGGTAATTGGGGTGAATGCCTTCTTTCATACTCTTCTCCATCAGTCGCAATAGCCGCGCCAGCCAATCTAGCGTACTTTTCGCGTAAACCCAAGATTATAACTTATCTCGCCGCAGGGCCGCCCCAAGGCGAGATGCGGGCCCCTTGGGGGCAGCAACCCACACGCAGTGGGGGAGCGTGGGGCAATATCCTTTAGCCGCCCCGGCGCATCATCTCGAAGAACTCGCCATTGGTCTTGGTCGCCTTCATCTGTTTGAGCACCATTTCCATGGATTCAATTTCATCCATGTTGTACAAGAACTGGCGCAAGATGCGGGTCTTTTGCAAAATTTCTGGCTGCAACAGCAACTCTTCACGGCGTGTGCCACTGCGATTGAGTTGAATCGACGGGAAAACCCGCTTTTCGTAGAGACGGCGATCCAGGTGGATTTCGCTGTTGCCTGTGCCCTTGAATTCTTCAAAGATCACTTCATCCATGCGGCTGCCGGTATCGACCAGTGCGGTGGCGATGATGGTCAGTGAGCCACCTTCTTCGACATTGCGTGCGGCCCCCAGAAAGCGCTTGGGGCGTTGCAGGGCGTTGGAATCAACACCGCCCGTTAGCACCTTGCCGCTGGATGGCACGACGTTGTTATAGGCGCGGGCCAGACGGGTAATGGAGTCCAAAAGAATGACGACGTCTTTTTTCAGCTCGACCAAGCGTTTTGCGCGCTCGATCACCATCTCGGCCACGTGTACGTGGCGGGCGGCGGGCTCGTCGAACGTCGAGGCAATGACTTCACCTTTGACGGTGCGCTGCATTTCGGTCACTTCTTCCGGGCGCTCGTCAATCAACAGCACCATGAGGTAGCTTTCCGGATAATTTGCAGAAATGGCGTGCGCGATGTGCTGCATCATCACGGTTTTGCCGCTCTTGGGCTGGGCCACGATCAGGGCGCGCTGGCCCTTGCCGATAGGGGCAATGATGTCGATCACACGCCCGGTAATGTTTTCATCGCCCTTGATGTCACGCTCCAAGCGCATCTGCTCTTTGGGGAACAAAGGCGTCAAGTTTTCGAACATGACCTTGTGTTTGTTGCTCTCGGGTGCGCCGCCATTGACGCTGTCGAGCTTGTTCAGTGCGAAGTAACGTTCGCCGTCTTTTGGCGTGCGGACTTCGCCTTCAATCATGTCACCGGTGTGCAGGTTGAAGCGGCGGACCTGGCTCGGGCTGATGTAGATATCGTCCGTGCTTGCGGTATAGCTGGTATCAGGACTGCGCAAAAAGCCAAATCCGTCCGGCAAAATTTCCAGTACACCATCGGCAATGATTTGTTCGCCAGCGCGCGCGCGCTTTTTGATGATGGCAAACATCAACTCCTGTTTCCGCATGCGGCCCGTGTTTTCAATCTCAAGCTCTTCAGCCTGTTTGAGGACTTCGGATACGTGCAGTGCCTTGAGTTCGTTTAAATGCATGGAGATGGTCCCGTTGGGGAGTTGGCCGAATATTCGGAGTAATGGTGAAAATCAGGGGAGATGGGGAGCTTGGGACATGACGCGTCACTTAACGCGTCATTCAGGCCCTGGTGTTCTTAGCCCGGGAAGCGGGACCAGCCCTTATGGGTTGCTGGTGAACAGTTTGAATTATGACAGGAAATAAACTGGCCGCAAAGGAGTGGCGGTTTCGGCGCTTATTGGAGGATGGAGGCCTCGATCGCCGACACGAGGCAAGCTCTCCCGTGTTTTGCCGAGGGAAAGCTGCCTATGTAGCACATGAAATTTATGCCAACTGCTGGTCAATGAAGGCTATTAACTGGGCCTTGCTCAAGGCGCCCACTTTGGTAGCGGCCAGTTGTCCGTCTTTGAACAACATCAAAGTGGGAATTCCGCGGATACCAAACTTGGCAGGGATTTCACGGTTTTCATCCACATTCATCTTCGCAATATTGAGTTTGCCCTCGTAGCTGACCGAGACTTCGTCCAGAATCGGGGCAATCATTTTGCACGGACCACACCATTCGGCCCAATAGTCCACCAAAATCGGCTGTGCTGCCTGCAGCACATCGGCTTCAAAGGTGGCGTCGGTTACATGTTTAATCAGGGCGCTGGCCATGGAGTTTCCTTTTGGAGTTTGCGATACATCTAAAGTGGTGGTCATTGTGACAGAAACCAAGATCTTTCCCGGTACGCGGTAGCTATGGTCGACATAGCCAAAATCGATCCCCCCTTGCCAACTGACAGTGACGCGCTGAGCGCTCATCCGTCCGTGCAGACGTGGACGAGCGCGCAAAACGGGCTGCTGCCAGCCATACGCCGCGAGATCCAGATGCGCGATGCCCATCCTGCTCGAACCCTGGTCTTGCTGCCGTATGCGCAATTGCTGCCACAAGCTTCGCGGCTTTGGGCCGCGTGTTTTTCGGATGGATTTCCACCGCAGTTTGAAACCACATTGAACTGGAGCAGCCGCATGGGATGGCCTGGGCCAGGTCCGACGGATATTGCATTTGACATGGCGATCGATACCTTGACAGCCGCTGCCATGTTGCGTGCTGCAGGATTGGGCGCGCATCAAGAAGGCTTGACCGGCGTCCTCGTGCAAGCGGCTCATCAACTCGGCCCATTGGCCGCTGCCTGTGATCCGGTGGAGCGCGACGTGTGGTTGGCCCATGCGCGCCGTGCTGCCGTCCTTGGCATGGAAGGCCCGGCGTTGGCGTTGGAGTCTGCCGTTGCCCGCATCGCCGTGGAGTGGGCGGGGCTATCCGCGTATGCCAGCGACCTGTTATTTGATGCCGATGTGCAAGCCAGCATCGATTGCCTGATCGTCGTCCAGGGCTTTGCAGCGGAGGGCATGGCGTCTGCTCTTCAGCGCGTGTGGGCGCAACGCATGGCGTGCCTTGCTTTGGCGCATCCGGCTGACGCAGCACAACCCAGCCTGCGGGGTGCGATAGCGTGGCACGCCTGCCATGACGCCGAGGACGAAGCACAACGCACCGCAGCTTGCGCCATGGTGCACATCGCCGCGGGGCGCTTCCCGCTGGCGCTTGTCTCGACCGATCGGGCACTGACACGCCGGGTGCGGTCCATGCTGGAGGAGGTCGGCGCACAAATCCGTGATGAAAACGGCTGGAAGCTCTCTACTAGCCATGCAGCAGCGCAGGTGATGGCCGTACTCAAAGGTGCTGTTTGGAATGCCACCAGCGATGTTGTTTTGGCGTGGCTCAAAGGCGCGCCAGCATTTCGTGACGGCGTGATGGAACTGGAAATGGCGATCCGCCGCGACCAAACGATGCGTTGGCAAGCCGCTCCTCAAGGCCCATCGCTTCAAAAATCAGTCAATGCCTTGCAAACCCACGCACAAGCCACTACCGTTTTGGCAAGTTTGCAGGGAAGCAAGACTTTGGTGGGCTGGCTTGGGGCATTGCGTGCTGCGCTGCAAAGCTGTGGCGCTTGGGATGGGTTGGCGGTTGACGTTGCGGGCGCAGAAGTACTCAGCGCCCTGCGCTTAGGCCAGCCTGCACCGCCGGCGTGGGAGCGTCTGCAAGAAGATGCACTGTGGGCTGGTCGGCGCATGGACCTTGCGGAATTCACCGCATGGGTCAATCAGGCGCTGGAGGGTGCCAGTTTTTCGCCGCCGTATCCGCAGCACGAGCAAGTTGTATTGCTGCCCATGAGCCAGATGCTGGCCCGCCCGTTTGCTGCTGTGGTGTTGGCCGGTTGTGATGAGGTGCGCCTCTGCCCATCGCCCGAGCCGCCGGGCGGTTGGACGGCAGCACAGCGTGCCGCATTGGGGCTGCCTTCGCGCGAAGCATTGCAAATGCAGACCGCGGCAGCATGGCACCACGCGTTGCGCACACCGTACTGCGATGTATTGTGGCGATGCAGTGATGATGCGGGCGAGCCGTTGTTGCCCAGCACACTGGTGCAGCAGGTGCAACTGGAAATGGGTAATGCGCAGCGGGCGGTCGACCCACGTGTAGAGCGCACGCTCCAGCCCGCACCCGTTCTGCGGCCACTGCCCATTGGGCAGTTGCTGCCAGTGCGCCAATTGTCGGCCAGTGCCTACGATGACCTGCGCAACTGCCCCTATCGCTTCTTTGCCATGCGCATGCTGGGTTTGCGTGCGGTGGATGAGTTGGAGACCGTGGTCGACAAACGAGACTTTGGCTTGTGGCTGCATGAAGTGCTCAAACGATTTCACGAGGCACTGGCTTCCACCGCCCGCGCTGCCACGGCAGACCGACGCGCAATGTTGGACGAAGCCAGTGCGCTAACAACGCAATCCATGGGGCTGGGTGAAGGGGAGTTTTTGCCATTCGCCGCGGCGTGGCCCGCAGTGCGTGACGGCTACTTGCAGTGGCTGGTCGCGCACGAGGCCACCGGGGCCGTGTTTGCCCGAGCTGAAATCCCGTGTAACCAAGGCTTGGGCACGGTGGAGCTTGTGGGGCGTATTGATCGCATTGACCGCATGCCAGACGCCACACCGCTGGTGTTGGACTACAAAACAGAATCCACGGACAAGACCAGCGCACGTGTCAAGAACCCGCTGGAAGATACACAAATCGCCTTCTATGCGGCGTTGTTGCCTGATGACCCTTTGCAAGGGGCCTACGTCAACGTGGGCGAGAAAGACGGCACAAAAGCCTATCCGCAAGCCGATCTGGTCGAGGCCCGCGATGCCCTGATTGAAGGCATCTTGCAGGATATGTCCCGCATTGCGGCGGGTGAGGCCATGCCCGCGCTGGGTGAAGGCTCCACTTGCGATTTTTGCCAAGCCCGTGGCCTGTGCAGAAAGGACTTCTGGAAATGAACGCGCCTCTCGCATCTTTCGAACACAACGGCTCCCCGGTTGAGCGCACCCGCTTTTATGCCATTGCGTGCGACCCGCGCCGCAGCGTGGCGGTGGAGGCCTGTGCGGGTGCGGGAAAAACCTGGATGCTGGTATCCCGCATGGTGCGCGCTTTGTTGGAGGGCTGCGCGCCACATGAAATCTTGGCGATTACATTCACCAAGAAGGCTGCGGGAGAAATGCGGCTGCGCTTGCAGGAATGGCTGCTGCAGTTTGCGGGGCAAGACGATGCGGCTCTGCGGCAGGAGTTGATTGCGCGTGGCTTCACTCAGGAGCCCTCCGCAGCGCAATTGCACACCTTGCGCAATCTGCACCTGAGCTTGTTGCAAGCGGGCAGGCCGGTGCAGATACGCACGTTCCACAGTTGGTTTGCCTCCCTGTTGCGTAGCGCGCCCCTGCAAGCGCTTGCAGACCTGGGCCTGCCCACCCCCTACGAGCTGTTGGAGAACGACGCGCAAGCAGTAGCACTGGTCTGGCCCCGCTTTCAAAGCCGTGTGGCAGCCGATGCGGCAGCGCGGCAGGACTATCTGGACACCGTTGCCGCTTATGGCCGCCACCAGGCGCAAAAGGCCTTGGAGTCCGCACTATCCAAGCGCGTGGAGTTCGCGCTGGCGGATGCCCACGGCGTGGTGGAAGCGTCGGTGCAGCACTTCTCCAACCAGTACCCGCACTTTGCAGATGTGGCCACACCTGCCGCCCTGATCGATAGCGCGCCAGTGCGCAGTTTGCTGCTCGATGCCGCCCGGCTATTGGGTGCATCCACACTCAAGACATGTCTGGAGGCGGCCACGGCGCTGGAGCAGGCTGTCACCGCGCACGATCTGGCCGCTGCGCAGGAGGCTTTGCTCACGCAAAAGGGCACTGCGCGCAAACTGAGCGACAAGCTGGTTGGCATTGAAACTGTGCGCCAGGCGCAAGACTGCCTGATCGAGATCGCCCAGGTACAACTGCAACATGCGGCCTGGCAACACCAGCAGCGGATGGCGCGCTTGACCCGTGTGCTCGTGGCGGAATACGCCCAACTCAAACGCGAACGCGGCTGGATCGACATGGGCGACTTGGAGCGCGCCGCACTCGCGCTGATGGAAGACCCCGTACTCAGTGGCTGGGTGCATGAACGGCTGGATGCCCGCGTGCGCCACCTGCTGATCGACGAGTTTCAGGACACCAACCCCCTGCAGTGGCAGGCCCTCGGTGCCTGGCTTGCTGGCTATGCCGGGGCGGGCAATGCGCCCAGTGTGTTTGTGGTGGGTGACCCCAAACAAAGCATTTACCGCTTTCGCCGTGCGGAGCCACAGGTGTTCAAGGCCGCACAACGCTTCGTCACACAGGGCTTGGGGGGTGATTTGCTCAGCTGCGACCACACCCGACGCAATGCGCCCGCCATCATGGGTTTGGTCAACGCGGTGATGGAAGGCGCGCAGGCAGCGGGTGAATTTGACGGGTTTAGAACCCACAGCACCGAGTCCACGGCACAGGGCGCTGTCTTGCGGCTCCCGCGCATGGAGCGTGAGAGCGCGGACGCAGCTGCCAAACCTGTGGTTGCCGATTGGCGCGACTCGCTCACCACTCCCCGCGTTCTGGCAGAAGAAACCCGCAAAGTGCAAGAGTGCCGCCAGGCGGCTACGTGGTTGGCCCAGCAAATACAGGCGGGTACTTGCCAGCCCAGCGACGTCATGGTGTTGGCCCGCAAGCGTGAACGCCTGGGGCTGATGCAGGCCGAGCTGGCCCAACTGCATATACCCGCGCAACAGCCCGAGAAAAATGAGCTGGCCGATATGCCCGAGGTGCAGGACATGGTGGCATTGCTCGATGTGCTGGTGTCGCCTGCGCACGATTTGTCATTGGCGCGGGCGCTGAAATCGCCACTGTTTGGTGTGGACGATGCAGACTTGGTGCAACTGGTGCTGTGCCAGCGGGCCATGCAAGGGCAGCCCTGGCTACACGTCTTGCAGCAAGCCAGCAATTTGCCCCCGGCCTTGGCACCGCTGGGCGCCGTGCTCACCCAGTGGAAAGTCTGGGTGGACACGCTGCCGCCCCACGACGCGCTGAGCGCCATCTACCACCAAGGGGATGTGCTGGCGCGCTTTGCAGCTGCCAGCCCTGCGGCGCAACGTGACAGTGTGCTGGCCAATCTGCGGGCACTGCTGGCGGCTGCCTTGCAGGTGGATGGTGGGCGCTACACCACGGCGTATGCATTGGTGCGGGCGCTGCGTGCTGGCGGCATACGGGCACCCGTGCGGGCCGAAACTGCGGCGGTGCGCCTGCTGACGGTGCACGGTGCCAAGGGGCTGGAGGCTCCTTTGGTCTTATTGCTCGATACCGATGGCGAGGCCATCAAGGCCCAGAGTATGAATGTGCTGGTGGACTGGCCGGGCGAGGCTGCACACCCGCAGCGCCTGGTCTTTTTGGCTAGCGAATCCAAACCGCCTGCCTGTGTGGCCGATGCGCTGGCAGTAGAGCAGAGCGCACGCCAACGGGAGGAACTCAATGGCCTTTATGTGGCGCTCACCCGCACGCAGCGCACGCTGGTAGTGTCCAGCATGCAGCCCCACAAAGGCAATGCAGGCAGCTGGTGGCAGCGCCTGCATGCCCACGCGCAGGATGCGCCGTGGCTTGCAACGCCAGACGTTGCACCACCGCTGGAGCTGCCTGCAGAAAGTAGTTTTACACTTCTATGTGTGCCAAATATGCCACCAGCCCTCGCGGAATATGCGAAGGCAGCTACAGAAAATATAGCACAAGCTAGCTCGGGCGATGATGGCGTAGAAGAGGTCGACACGCTGGAGTCGCGCATAGGTCAGGCCATGCACCGCATGCTGGAGCGCTATCAACCCGGCCACCAAGACACTGCATCCACCGCCCGGCTGGCGTCTGCCGCACACCATGCAGCGATAGCCCAAGAGTTTGCGCTGGAGCCTGCGCACATGGTGCAGGCCCACGCCATGGCGCTGGCCATTGTGCGGGGGCAGGGTGCGTGGGCGTGGGACCTATCCCAACTGGAGTGGCATGGCAACGAAGTCGCCATCGTGCACCGGGGCCGCACGCTACGCATCGACCGGCTGGTGCGCCGCCGACCGGTCGCGCCAAACGATGGACTAACGGGACAGGATGAACAAGAGGGACAATGGTGGGTGCTGGACTACAAATCGACCAGCCAACCCCAGCTTCAACCGGCACTGTGCGAGCAGCTGCAGGGCTACCGCACCGCGGTGGCGCTGGCCCAACCCGGGCAAACCGTGCGTGCCGCATTTTTGACGGCGGACGGCACTTTGATTGAACTACCTGCTCCATGACTGCTGAGAATATTGTCCGTACAACCCTGAACGTTCCTGTGGCTATCGTCGGCGGGGGTCCCGCTGGCCTGATGGCTGCCCAGGTACTGAGCGATGCCGGCCATGCCGTGCACCTGTTTGACGCCATGCCGTCTATCGGGCGCAAGTTTTTGCTGGCAGGCAAGGGCGGCCTCAACCTGACCCACTCCGAAGGCGCCGACACCTTCGCCGGGCGCTACGGCGCGCGGCGCGCGGCCATTGAAGGCATGCTTGCCGATTTTGACGCGGAGGCCACGCGCGCGTGGGCTCTGGGATTGGGTATTGAAACCTTTGTAGGCTCGTCGGGCCGCGTGTTTCCCAAAGACATGAAGGCGGCACCTCTGTTGCGCGCATGGCTGCAGCGGCTGCGCCACCCGCAAACTGACAGCACCCACACGGGTCTGCCCGCCGGCGTGCAATTTCACATGCGCCACCGCTGGACGGGTTGGGTCAATGATGCGCCAAACACGCTGCCAGAGGCCGTGCCGCCCGCACTGTGCTTTGACACCCCACATGGCCCGACGCAAGTGCAAGCCGGTGCCGTGGTGCTGGCGCTTGGCGGTGGCAGCTGGGCGCGACTGGGGTCGAACGGTGCATGGGTGCCACTGCTGGCTGCGCGCGGCGTGGCCGTGGCACCGCTGTTGCCATCCAACTGCGGGTTTGACGTGCGGGGTGGATGGACGGAGCACTTTGCCAGCCGCTTCGCCGGGCAACCGTTCAAGTCGGTTGCTATCACGGTGAAAACGTCACAGGGCGTGCAGTTTTCCCGCAAGGGCGAGTTCGTGGCCACCGCCACGGGTGTGGAGGGCAGCCTGGTCTATGCAGCGTCCAGCCTGCTGCGCGATGACATCATCCGCACCGGCAGTGCCACCTTCCACCTCGACCTGTTGCCCGACATGAACGCTGAAAAAGTGCTGGCCGAAGTGCAACACCCACGCGGCACGCGTTCGTTGTCCAGCCACCTCAAAAGCCGCCTGCACATTGACGGCATCAAGGCTGGCATTTTGTACGAATGCCTCTCCAAAGAAGCCATGGCCGACCCCGCGCAACTGGCCACCGCTATCAAGGCCTTGCCCATTACCCTGGCTGCCGCGCGCCCGATTGACGAGGCCATCAGCACCGCTGGTGGAGTGCTCTTGGAGGCCATGACCAAAGACCTGATGCTGGAAGCCTTACCCGGCGTGTTTTGCGCTGGGGAAATGCTGGACTGGGAAGCACCTACCGGGGGCTATTTGTTGCAGGCCTGTTTGGCGAGTGGGCGCAGGGCGGGTGGCGGTGCGCTGGAGTACTTGAGGGTCAAATAGTGCTCTAGCCCTCGTATTACTTGCGTGAATAGCTATCGTACTAATAGCATGTACTTGGGACTCACGCTCCGCTAGGCGTCGGCAACCACACAATAAACCGGCAGCCCTGCCCACCAGGCCCGGTCTCCAGCCGCACACTGCCGCCCAGCCGCTGACACGCCTGCCGTACGATGGGTAGGCCCAAACCGGCACCTGGTGCGCTGTGGTCTTTTCCCCGGTGAAAGCGTTCAAACACCCATTCGCGCTGGTCCGCAGGAATGCCGGGTCCGTTGTCGGTGACGGTGAGCATTACGCCGTTGAGTAGGGGGCTTAGTTCAACAACAATGCTGTTGCCCGGTGAGAGGTAACGAATGGCGTTGCTCACCAGATTCTGAAAAATCGATTTGAAGGTGTGGAGTTCCAGGTGAACGGGTAGCGTGTCGGGTGCCTCCATGCTCACGTCCAGCTGCCGCTGGAGTGCATCGGGTGCCATGGCTGAAAGCTCGGCGCGCACTTCTTGGGCCAGGTCAAATTGCTCCGGCGCCACTGCCCGGTTGTCGCCCACCTGGGAGAGCTGCAACAGCTGCCCCACCAAGTGCGACGAGCGGGCTATGGCAGCATCCAGGCGTTGTTCAGCTTCTAGCCGTTGCGCAGGGTCTTTGGCCATGGCGAGCACGTGGGCCTGCACAGAAATTACCGCCATGGGGGTGCGCAGTTCGTGCGCGGCCTCTTGCACAAATGCGGCCTCTGTCATCACCTTGCGGCGCAGCTTGGTCAACATCGCATCCAACGCCTCTTGCAGCGGACGCATTTCTTCGTATTCGGCCACGGTGCCAGTGGCAGACAAGTCGTCTGGGTGGCGCGATGCTATGCGCTGGGACATTTCACGCAAGGGGCGCAAACCGCTGTACACGGCGACGCTGATCGGTGCGACGACAAAAAGAAATGCAATCAGCATGTAGGGTGCCAGATTGACGAACGACTCCCACAATAACCAATCCAGCGCAAAATTGGCTTGTGCAACCATCAAGCGCCAACGGGGTGTCTCACCACGAAATACCCGCACTTCCTGTCCGTTTAGCATGGCGCCCGTAATCACACCCACGCGGCCCAGCGGAAAAATGCCCTGCACTGGAACCGAGCTATACAGCAATGCACCTTGGCTATCTTGTAGCTGAATGAATATCTGGGTCGGGATGCTGTTGATGAAGTACAACTGGTTCGCCACAATGGAATTGCCTTTGACGACGGCCGTCGCTTCTTCTGTGGTTTCAAAGTGGGCCAAAGCGCTCAGCAAGCTGTCACCAAGTTGGGTGAGCGTGCGGTCGCGGTTGCCCTGCGTGGGGCCAGATAACAGCTGGAACGCCACCAGCACCAGCCACAGAACCAGGCACGCCCCCAAAATTGCCAGAATGACCCGACGAACCAGCGAGGGGCGCAGCAGCGAAATCATGCCTGAAACATATAACCTACGCCGCGCACGGTGGCGATGCGGTCAGAACCAATTTTGCGTCGTAAGTTGGACATGTGAACCTCAATGGTAGAGAAATCCAGCGGGTTACCCAGCGGGTCCATGCGCTGGGCCAATAGGCCTTTGGGAACCACTTTACCCGCTTCACCGGCCAATACCGCCAGCAGGCGAAACTCACGCGGTGAAAGGTCCACCGCGGCCCCGCCCAGCGTGGCAAGGTGGCGCGCTGGCTCAATAGCCAGTTCGCCAAAGCGCCAGACGGCACTGGCTTGCTGTACCGAGCGTCTGCACACGGCGCGAATGCGCGAGATCAGCTCGGCTGTGGCAAAGGGCTTGACGACAAAGTCGTCCGCTCCGCCGTCCAGCCCGGTCAGCCGGTCCAGCAAAGCCGAGCGCGCCGTAATGACCAGTATGGGCAGGTTCACGCCCGCAGCGCGCCAGCGCCGCAATAACTCAAAGCCGCTGCCGTCAGGGAGCGTGAGGTCGAGCAATATGCATTCGAACGTGGTGCCCTCAAACTCGTGCGGAGCGTCGGCTACGCGTCGAAACCATTCACTGGTAATGCCTTCGGCCTTCAGTACGTCTTGCAGGGCCCGGCCAAGGTCCAAATCGTCTTCAATCAACAGGATGTGCATGTGCGCATTATTGTTGGGGCAACCTTTACAGAACCTAAAGATGGTGAGGCTTTGTGCAGTTTGGCACGCGGTTGATGGCCTTTGGTTAAGCCAAAGGTTGGCGAAACAACAATGGGAATCTTTCAACCAAACCCACTATGACCATGCCATCGTACCCAACCATCAACACCGTCCGTTCAACCGCCATGACAACCCTGCTCGCTGCATTGGCCGCTTGCAGTGCCGGCGCTTTTGCGCAACAAACAGGCGGAACCCCGCAGCAAGCCGCATCCGGCGGCACGGTTGGGCTCGCCGTTGTTTCCATGCCAGCTTACCAGGGTGCCGACCACCGTCGTGAAATGGGCACCGTGATGGGGGACTACCGTTGGGCAAACGGTGTGTTTATTGGCCGCGACGGGGTTGTCGGCTATGAACTTGTCGCGCGCCCCGACCTCCAAGTGGGGGTTCAGCTTGGCGCAGATCGGGGCCGCAAAGAGGGAGACTCCCGTTACCTCACTGGCATGGGCGACATTGACGCCAAACTCACGTATGGCGGTTACTCCAAGGCCACGCTGGGCGGAAGGCTTGAGCTTAGCTCGGCAGTGCAGGTGGGGTCTGGAAACGACAGCTCTGGTGCATTGCTGACATTAGGCGCTGCCTACGCTTTGCCCATACCAGGTGCGGTGCAACTGCGCCTAGTGGCGGAGGCCACCTGGGCCAATGCAGCATACATGTCTAGTTACTTTGGCGTGAACGCGCAGCAGTCACAGGCCAGTGGCTACAAAGCCTATAGCCCTGACAGCGGCGTGCGCGACACCAGCGTTGGCTTAGCATTGGCCTATCCCGTGGCCCGTCAGTGGATCGTGATTGGCAGTGTAAAAAGCACCACCTTGTCCGGCATCGCAAAAGACAGCCCCTTGGTGCGCAAAGCGACTGACACCATGGTATTTGCCGGCTGCCTGTATGCGTTTTAAATGCCAATGGAAAGCCAGAAGCAATAACGCTAGGTGTTTGTGAGAAATGGGGGTGACGAGCCTTGACCCCAGCACTGGCTCCACAGTTAGGGCTGCTTGGTTCCCCACCTGACCCGGTTGGCCGCTTCACCATGTGGGAAGGCCCGTCGGGGTGAATTGTAGCCCGTAGAATCGGTGTCTATGTCCTATCTCGTGCTCGCCCGCAAGTACCGCCCCCGCAACTTCACCGAAATGGTGGGGCAGGACCACGTGGTGCAGGCGCTGACCAACGCGCTCACCACCCAGCGGTTGCACCACGCGTACCTGTTCACCGGTACGCGCGGCGTGGGCAAGACCACGGTGTCGCGTATCCTGGCCAAGTCGCTCAACTGCCAGGGCGCTGACGGCAATGGTGGAATCACCGCCACCCCTTGTGGCGTGTGCCAAGCGTGTTCTGATATTGATAGTGGCCGTTTTGTAGACTACACCGAGCTCGACGCAGCATCCAACCGGGGTGTGGACGAGGTGCAGGCCCTGCTGGAGCAGGCGGTCTACAAACCGGTGCAGGGCCGCTTCAAGGTGTTCATGATCGACGAGGTGCACATGCTCACCAACACGGCTTTCAACGCCATGTTGAAAACGCTGGAAGAGCCACCCGAGTATTTGAAATTTGTACTGGCCACTACCGACCCGCAAAAGGTGCCGGTGACTGTATTGAGCCGCTGCCTGCAGTTCAACCTGCGGCCCATGGCGCCCGAGACCATTCGCGAGCACCTGACCAAGGTGCTGGCAGTGGAGCAAGTCAGTTCCGAAGTACAGGCGCTGCGTTTGCTGGCACGTGCTGCCCGTGGCTCCATGCGCGATGCCTTGAGCCTCACGGACCAGGCCATTGCCTTTGGCTCCGGTAAGCTGCAAGAGGCCACCGTGCGCCAGATGCTGGGCAGTGTGGACCGCTCCTATGTTTTTCGCCTGATTGAGGCACTGGCGCTGGGCGATGGCAAGACGGTGGTAGAGACTTCCGAGACCTTGCGCCTGAACGGATTGAGTGCTGCCTCTACGTTGGAGGAAATGTCTACAGTACTGCAGCGCATGGCGGTGATTCAGGCCATGGGTGGGGGCGCAGCAGCAGCGACAGCCAACGACAACAACGACAGCGACCCCGAGGCCGCCGACACCGCCCGCCTGGCCGCGCTGCTACCCGCTGATGAAACCCAGTTGCTCTACAGCATTTGCCTGCATGGCCGTGCGGATTTGGGGCTGGCCCCCGATGAATATGCCGCGCTGACCATGGTGCTGTTGCGCCTGTTGGCCTTCAAGCCCCAAGCTGCAGCAGTGGGTAACGCTGCATTGGCTGAAAAAAAAACTCTAAATAAAGTTACAGCACCGGTCGCACAGGCGACAAACCAAAGTACCGCGCCGGCCCCTGCAGTTGCGCCGCGTGTACAAGCAGTCTCCGCGCCGGCCACATCCATAGCTCCGGCACCCGCACCCGCTGCACCCGTCGCGCACGCGCCTGCCGCCTCCCCCAAGCCCGCCGTTGTGCAGCCGTGGGAAGACGAGCCAGCACCTGCGCCATTGCAAGCAGCCGGGCCGCCACCGGGCCAGCAATTGCCGGTACGCGAATCGGCCAGACCCGCAGCACCATTTGATTCAGCAGACGCCGCGCTGGACGCGGAGTTTATGGACCAGCTGGATGAGCAGTATGAACAAAATGTTCCTGTAGCCCCCGTAGAACGGCCACAGGTAGCTACTAAAGTTGTAGCGGTTCCCGTGCGCACGCAAGCCGAATCTAGGGCTGAGCTAACGGCCCCGCAAGCTCCACCCGTGCTGGTGCCCACGGAAGAGGGCGACTTTTGGCATGCCACGGTGCAGCAGTTGATCAAAGCCGAGGCCATCAACGCTTTGGTCCGTGAGCTGGCACTGCAGTCACAACTGGTCGCGCGCGATACGGACCAATGGATTTTGCGGGTGGAACGTGAATCGCTCAACCAAAGTGGCAGCCGCGATCGGCTGACGACGGCCCTGCACAATGCGGGCCATGTGGTCAAACTGGTGGTGGAAATTGGCCGCGTCACTGACTGCCCAGCGCGGCGCAACACAGCGGCTTCGGCCGAACGGCAGTTGGCCGCGGAAAAGATTATTTTTGATGCGCCGTTTGTGCAGGCCATGATGCGGGACTTTGGCGCGAAAATCGTGCCTGGCTCGATCAAGCCTCTTTGAATTAACTAAAGGAAATACATGTTCAACAAAGGACAACTCGCCGGCTTGATGAAGCAAGCCCAGGCTATGCAGGACAACATGAAAAAAGCCCAGGACGAGTTGGGCACTATTGAAGTGACGGGCGAATCGGGTGCCGGCTTGGTCAAGGTCACCATGACCTGCAAGCACGACGTCAAGCGCGTCACCATCGACCCCAGCCTGCTGGCAGACGACAAAGACATGCTCGAAGACCTGGTGGCAGCGGCATTCAACGCTGCTATTCGCAAAGCGGAAGAACTGTCCAACGAAAAAATGGGCAAGCTCACGGCAGGGATGCCAGGCCTACCAGGCGGCATGAAGTTTCCTTTTTAGGGGCTACTGCGCAAGCGTGATGCGTCGTTGCGGGGCCCGTCGGGCAATCCTCACATACCGGATGTACGTTTCGGTTCCCCGCCACCCGCGCCTCGCCTGACGCTTGCTCGCTACGCCCCCTGCTGACGCGTTTTCACTATCACGCTCTCACACATTGATGTCTGACACCAACTCCCTCGACACGTTGATCCAGGCGCTCAAGCGCTTGCCGGGCGTGGGTGTCAAATCGGCCCAGCGCATGGCATTCCATCTGCTGCAGCACGACCGCGCGGGGGCGCAGACGCTGGCCCGGGCGCTGGAGCAAGCGGTGGGCAACATCAAGCATTGCGAGCGCTGCCACACTTTTACGCAAAATCAGGTGTGCGCCACCTGCCAAGACTCTCGGCGCGACCACAGCAAACTGTGTGTGGTGGAAACACCGGCCGACCAGTCAGCGCTGGAGCGCACTGGAGCTTACAAAGGGCTGTACTTTGTGCTGATGGGCAAGCTCAGCCCGCTCGACGGCATTGGCCCGCACGACATTGGCCTCAAAAAGCTCTTTGACCGCGCGCTGGATGGCGAAGTGCAAGAGGTTATTCTGGCCACCAACTTCACCGCCGAAGGCGAGGCCACTGCCCACGTCATCAGCGAAGGGCTCAAGGCACGCGGCCTGGGCGTCACCCGTCTGGCGCGCGGCGTGCCTGCGGGCAGCGAGCTGGAATACGTCGACCTGGGCACCATTGCCCATGCGCTGGTGGATCGGCGCTAAAACCAAGCAAAAAGACCTATCGGTTTCTACTTATGCAACACATTCATTTCACCGTCGCATACTGGTGCCTATTGATTGCAGCGCTGCTGCCCATTGCCTGCGCGTGGCTGGCCAAATCGGGCATGCTGGGTAAACCACGGCGCGAAGGTGGATTTGACAATGCCAACCCGCGCGGCTGGTTGGCACGCCAAAAAGACTGGCGCGCCCGGGCCAATGCTGCACAGGCCAATAGTTTTGAGGCGCTGCCGTTGTTCATGGCGTCCGTCATCATCGCTCACCAGTTGGGCGCACCCCAGGGCTGGCTCGACATCTTGTCCTTCCTGTTTGTGGTGCTGCGCATTTTGTACATCATGATGTACGTGGCAGGCATAGCCAATATCCGCAGCATGGTCTGGGCCGCAGCGTTTGCGGTGAACTTAGGGATTCTGTTTATTGGATATCGGTAGAAATACACCACAATTGCACGACGGGAGTAACGTTCAGGAGATGTGTATGCCTGTACGATGGTTGGGTGCATTGTGCCGTGGCACTGTTCAGTGCTTGATGTTTGCATTGGTGCTGTGTCAGGCGGCACACGCTCTGGATCACGTCATCGTAGATCGGCCTCAGTCCGCACTCGACAGCCGCAACGATTACGCGATGCGCTTGCTGCAGGAAGTTCTGCAACGCACCGAGCGCGAATATGGCCCCTACCAAATTGACCTTGCGCCGGAGTATATGGAGCGCGAACGCATGCTGCGGGAGCTGGTTCGCGGAACAGTGGTCAACGTCATTGCAAGCTTGGCCCAACCCCGATGGGAGCAAAGCCTGATTTCAGTCCAGATACCTATCGACCTGGGGCTTCAGTCGTGGCGCGTGGCATTGATCAATCAAAAAGATCAGCAGCGGTTCCGCTCGGTTCAAACCGTGGACGAGGTTAAACGGCTTTCGGTAGGTGTGGGCCATGGATGGGCAAGCCATGTTCTTTTAACCGCCGAAAAATTCAACGTGGTAACGGGCGTTAACTTTGAAGGCCTGTATGAAATGCTGAACCGCGGGCGTTTTGACTATTTTTTGCGGGGCGTGAACGAAGTATTCCCCGAGTTAGACGGCCACCAATTGAAGTACCCCAGCCTTGCCCTCGACGATAGTTTTGTCGTTCGCTTGCCACTGCCGTGGCTTTTTTTCATTTCGCCAGCGAGCCCGCGCTTGGGTGAGCGCATTTCGGCCGGCATGGAGGCCATGCTCAAAGACGGTTCTTTGAAGCGCTTTATGTTGGGGTATCACAAAGACTTTTTGGTCCGGGCCAAGCTTTGCACACGGCGTGTGTTTGAGGTTCCAAATGCCAACGTTAGCTCGGTGCTGCTGGCGCGCAAAGACGTTTGGTTTAATCCACTGGACCCTGTCAATGGATTCTGTCCTGGCAAACAGCCACCGGCCAAAGGCTCAAAATCAGTAGGTTCACCAGCAAGGAAATAGTCGCGCTGCAAGCAGTTCAATCCTGTGCCAGCGCGCTTGGTCAACCAGGCGCGAAAGGCACTACCGTTCGCAAAAAATGTAGGGCCATGAGCAGGACTGGCGGGTGTCATGCGTGAGAGTGCCCCAGCCGCTGCACGATAACGCGCCAATGTTGCGGCTCCACCGGTGTGATGGACAGGCGGTTCCCCTTTTTTAGCACCACCATGTCTTGCAATTGCGCATCGGCGCGCAACTCGGGCAGGGTGAGGTTGCGTGTCTTGTGCAGCACTTGCACATCCACCAGCAGCCAGCGGGGGGAGTCGGGTTTGGAGGCGGCGTCAAAGTAGGGCGAGGTGGCCTCAAACTGGGTGGGGTCGGTATAGGCGGTTGACGCAACCTGCGCTATGCCCACAATGCCTGGCTCTGCGCAGCTTGAGTGGTAGAACAGCACGCCGTCGCCCACTTGCATGGCATCGCGCATGAAGTTGCGGGCCTGATAGTTGCGCACGCCAGTCCATGCAACGGTAGCGTTGGGTGCGGCCAGCGCGTCGTCTACCGAGACTTCGCTGGGTTCTGATTTCATGAGCCAGTATTTTTTCATGGGGTCAAGCATGCCATGGTTTATCCTAGCGCACGCAACTCTTGAACCCAAGGATTCATTTCATGAAAATCACTGTTGAAACGATTGTCAACGCCCCAATTGCCACAGTGTGGAACGCTTACGTAACGCCAGAAGACATCAAGCAATGGAACGCCGCTTCGGACGATTGGCACACCACCCAATCCAGCGTGGATTTGCGCGAAGGCGGAGCGTTTAGCTCGCGCATGGAGGCCAAAGACGGCAGCTTTGGTTTTGACTTTGCGGGCACCTACACCAAGATCGTTCCACACAAGCTAATCCAATACACCTTTGGACCCCGCACGGGCGAGGTTGAGTTTTTAGAGGGCGCAAACGGCGTCACGGTTCGCTCCACGTTTGATGCAGAGACAGAACATTCCATCGAACAACAGCGCTATGGATGGCAGTCTATTCTGAACAAATTTGCCAAACACGTTGAAAGCAAATGAGCGTTGCCTGAGGTCCTTCGAGCACTTACCGCTGTTGTTTGTGGTGTTGGCCCTCTTCGCATTCACTGCCGTGTAAACACCACGTGCGTGGCACGCGTCGTGGCCGCGTGCTGGGTGCAGGCATAGCCCAAGGCAGGGAGATTGACACCGTCAAAGAGGCGCTCACCCGCGCCGAGCAACACCGGCGATATGGCGATGTGCATCTCATCGATCAGGCGCTGGCGAAGGTACTGTTGGATCACGTTGACCCCACCGCCCACGCGCACATCTTTGCCACCGGCGGCCTCGCGGGCGCGGGCAAGCGCCACGTCGGCACCTTCTGTCACGAAGTAGAAAGTGGTCCCGCCTTCCATGACCAGCGGTGCGCGTGCATGGTTGGTCAGCACGAAGACTGGCACGTGGTACACCGGGTTGTCGCCCCACCAGCCGCGCCAGGTCTCGTCCGGCCAAGGTCCGCGCACCGGGCCAAACATGTTCCGGCCCAAAATCCAGGCCCCGACGTTCTGAAAGCCCCGCGCGGCAAAGTCTTCGTCCACGCCGGTTTCTCCACTGTCGTTGCCAAACAGGTTTTTCTGAAACGTTTGAGTTGGGATTGCCCAGCCATGCAGCGATGTGCCGCCTACGCCCAGCGGGTTGTTGAGGTCTTGGTCCGGGCCAGCGCCGAAACCGTCAAGTGAAATGGTGAAACTTTCTACGCGGACCTTGGACATGGGTGGACTCCGGGTTGCAATGGATTGTGAAATGGCTTTCGGGTGAGGTCGTCACGCGTGCGTGATGACCTCATTTTGGCTTCTTGGCGGGCAGGGCAGCCACATAACCGACACACCACGTCACCCAAGCCACAAGATCATTGTCGTCTGCCAGACCCGACGGATCGATGTAGACGTAGCCCTTCATCGGCCGCCCTGTGAACGCCATCTCTCGCACGTGGGCAAGTGCCAATGCATCGTCGTAGCGCTCGGTGCCGATTCTGGCCATCAGACGCGAGCCGGAGATGCCAACAAACATCTTGCCGTCAACCAGGAACGCCAGGCCGCCGAACATCTTTTTCTCGGTGACCGATGGTCGGTCGCCGAGAGCTTTGCGAACCCGTTGGGCTAGGCCTTCGTCAAATGCCATGTTGGACCTCGCTCTTATCCAACCAGAGCTGACGATTGTTGCGGAAGAAGCGTAGCAGTTCGTTGAACTTCGTTTCATCGTCCGCATACGGATTCGGAACTGACTTGTATGCGCGTTCCGCCGCGTCGGCATCGGACGGCGATTTGCGTACCGCAGCCAATGCTTTGGCAAGGGCTTGAGCCTCAGAGTGCATGCCAAGTTTGTCGTACGCGGCAATCGCAAGTGGCAGAAGCCGTTCGCCAGCATTTGTCAGTGCAGTCCATCCGTTGAATTCATAATCATCTTCCAGCCAAAAGATCGGGTATGCAAGCTGAAAAGCGAGAGGCCACTCATCGAACCTCGCTTGTGCATCTTCTGTTATGTGAAGTGGCATATAGCTCAAGATCTCAAGGAAGAGTTCATCGTCTTCAACCGACCAAAAGTCCATTGGTATGGGGTCCGAGTACGCTCTGTCAGGGTAGAAGCCGTGCATGTAGTTCTGCAACGCACGCAGAGACGGCTCGAGCAATGGCGAAGGCAAATAGGATGCCTTTTGGGTGTGGTCAATCGGTTTGGGCTGCATTGTGTGGAGGGAGAATATCGAAATGCATGACATCTTCTCGTGTGCCAAGCTTCGTGAAAAGCGCAACCGCAGGGTCGTCGCCGTAGTCGGCCTGGACGAAGATGACGTAGATGCCTCGCTCCGTCGCAATACTCTGTAGTTCCTTGATGAGTGCAGTTGCGATGCCTTGGCGTCGAAAGCTCTCGTTCACTGCCAGGTCATAGATGTAGAACTCGCTTCGCTCCTGCTCGAACTTGTGAAGCGTGTAGCCAGTAAGGCCGCCTACTACTTGGCCCGCGATCGTTGCAACTACAGCAGTGAACGTGTCGCTGGCCAACAGCTTTGCAAGATAGGCGTCGCTCGGTGGCTTGCGCAGATACGACTCTTTGTCGTCGAAGGCGTCAGCAAAAACCTCCTGCAAGCTGCGGAGTACCGGTACATCCGAAGCGGCGAGGACGCGTGTGATGAACTGAGAATTCATATATTTGACGTGGACGGAAGATGTGCGTTGCCTCCGTCAGGCCTGTGATTTACGGCAATAAGTCGGGAAGAGGGTGCTACACATCTTTTCATCAACGTAGTCTTGTTTTCGTCCACTTCGCACATTCCAGCGAAGGCGTTTTTCCACCCATCAGAACCAACTTCCAGTGCGCCATAGTGTGCGCAGTAAGCGGTCCGGTGATGTCGCCATGGTTTTTTGTGCGGTCCGAAGGTGGGGAGGGATTCTGTCCTTTCCACTTCAAGTGAGAACGCGTCGGAGAGCGCCTCGTCAAGAGTGGAAAGTTCAGTGTTGGCACAAATCAGGCGCTCCACTTGAGTGCCCACCTTTTTGCAGTCGAAACCCGCGCCAATTGCCAAGGTGGGAAGCAGGAGTATGGAAAGCAGAATGCCGTGCATGGTTGCTAACGCCGAACGGTTACGCATCACCGCGTGCTGGTCGAACGCCGTATGCCCGCATGGCCGATTCCACCTGCGACTGTTCTGTTGTTTCTGTCGCGTAGAGCCGATAGCTTGGTGCAACGATTGGGTCGACTGCCGTGGCGCGGATAACCAGTACGCTGTGAATGGGGAACCGGTGCCCTGCCTTGGTCAGTAGCGGAGCCGACCAACGAGAAAATTCCGCGTCTTCGCGGCGCACGTTGCGGGCCGTTCCCGTTACTTTGAATCCCTTCTGGACGAAGACATCGATGAAGCTGACGCACACCAGTGGATTGACTCCAATGTTTCGCACACTGGTGGGCGAGGCGATGTTCGCTATGACAAGGTGCTCGGTATCAAACGCGGCGAAGATTTCCTTTGGGGAAACATTGGGCTGACCATTCCCATCGACGGTGGCAAGCCAGCACAGGACACTGTGCGCTGCGGAGTTTTGAACTTCAGGCGACAACATAAGGTAGTGACAGTGAGTTTGGTGGGTTGATTGCAGTTAAGCGCCGCGCTACTCATCAAGCGATTCTAGGAACATGGCACGATAGGCACGCCAATGCAGATCGCAGATAACGAGCTCGTCGGTCCAATCGGTGCCCCCAGTTGGTGGGCCAGCTTCCAGTTCGCACTGGCTGCCAACAAGTTTCAACCACGCCCGTTGGCTTTGCCTTAGCAACTCCTGCCGCGCAGGGCCAAGTCGCGTCAAGGCCTTTTGGTACGCGGTATTCATGCGTTTATCTTGTCGCTGATTCTCTGCTCCAAGACACTGCCGCCTACCTGCGACTGATCCACCTTCGAGCGTAGCCAAGCACTTTGCCAGCTTGGGACCGATTCCCAAATCCTCTTCCGACTTTGTACCGGAAAGGTACCAGCCTCCTATGCCTCGAGCATCCCCCGCCTGCGCCGCGTTGCAAAAGCAGACTAGAACAATCAATAGTAGTTTTCCATGTTGCATGAGGCTGCACGCAGGAGCGTTAACTAAAAATGAGGCGTCGGCATGCACTTCAAAGGCCAGCAAACTCGCCACGTATAAACTGAATTTCTCGCCACTTTCCACCCTCCTGCCAGTAAAGCGTACCCCAGCCGTACTCAATCTCGGTTCGCTGCAGGCCGCTGTAGCGCAAGCAGACGGTTAACTTCTCGCTGCGATAGCACCCTTTGCTAACGGCTGAGAGCATAAACTCTCCCGCTGAAAACTTGTACTCGCCAAGCTTCTTTACCGAAGACCCAGTAGTAGCTCCAGCTGAGAAGACAAAGACACCAGCGCGATTGGCGTCTTCTTTGTGAAGCAAAACAACAGCTTGGTCGGGCTTTCCATCTCCATTGAAGTCAGCTTCTACCTTGGTCATTTCAAGGCTGATACGCTCATAGCTGACTTGAGGATCAGTGGCCTTGAGAGCTCGCCAGGCAAATGGTCTCGTTTGAGCAGTGCAGACGGTTGCCGCGATGCATGCTGCAATCCCTGCAAATACTTGCCTGACGTTCATTCTGCCGCCAAACTTAATTTAGAGTGACACATCTGTGTCACCCTACCATCGCGGCAGTCGCCCTAATATGGCCAACCAACTCAGGGTCAAACCCGCTTTCAATAAGGCTCATAGTCGCCATACCGTTTAAATGAAGGGCCATAACATTTCCAGAAAAACCAGCACGCCTAGCTATGAAGTCAACCCGGCTGTTGAATCAGTTGCGTGATCCGATTCGCTATCGCCACTATAGCTCCAGAGCCCAGTAAAAGTACTGTGGATGCCTGGCGTAGCACCGCCGGCCTGCTAGTTCCAACGCCTTGGTTGCCTACATATGCTACACATTCAATAGCTTCTCAGGCACATTTCACGAGGGCTAGAAGCCTATTTCATCCACGAAGTCGCCTGCGGACGCCCAGGCAGGCTCAACGTAGCCGTGGCCGCAGGCGTGTGCGCCACGCGCTTGCCGCGCTTGAATACCTGCAGCCGCGTGGCACGCAGGCGAATCGCCTCAACCGGGTCACGGGCTTGCAGTAGCACCAGGTCGGCGTGGCAGCCTTTTGCGATGCCGTAGCCCTGCAGCCCGAGTATCTTGGCCGGGTTGGTGGTGATGGCGTCATAGCACTGGCGCATGGCGGCCTGGCTGGTCATCTGGGCCACGTGTAGGCCCATGCTGGCTACTTCCAGCATGTCGGCGCTGCCCAGTGCGTACCAGGGGTCCATCATGTCGTCTTGGCCAAAGGCCACGGTCAGGCCCGCTGCCATGAGCTCGGGCACACGGGTCAGGCCGCGGCGCTTGGGGTAGGTGTCAAAGCGGCCCTGCAGCGTGATGTTGACGCAGGGGTTGCTGGCCACGTGCACCTGGGCCTCGGCCATAAGCGCGATGAGTTTGGAGACGTAGTAGTTGTCCATGCTGTGCATGGAGGTGAGGTGCGAACCGGTGACGCGGCCCTGCAGGCCCAGACGCTGGGTCTCGTAGGCCAGGGATTCGATGTGGCGCGAATGCGGGTCGTCGGATTCGTCGCAGTGCATGTCCACCATCTTGCCGCGCGCTGCGGCCAGTTCGCACAGCAGCTTGACGCTGGTGGCACCATCTGCCATGGTCCGCTCAAAGTGGGGGATGCCGCCCACCACGTCCACGCCCATGTCCAGCGCGCGGGTCAGGCTGTCCAGCCCGCCTGGCGTTCTTAATATGCCGTCTTGCGGAAAGGCAACCAGTTGCAGGTCGATATACGGGGCCACGCGTTTTTTGACCTCCAGCAGCGCCTGCACGCCCAGCAGGCGCGGGTCGCTGGTGTCCACGTGTGAGCGAATCGCCAGCAGGCCCCGGCCCACGGCCCAGTCGCAATAAGTCATGGCGCGCTCAATGATGGCGTCCACGGTCAGGCTCGGTTTAAGCTCGCCCCATAGGGCAATGCCTTCCAACAGCGTGCCGCTCTGGTTGATGCGGGGCATGCCGTAGGTGAGCGTGCCGTCCAGGTGAAAGTGCGCGTCTACAAAGGGCGTGCTCAGCAGCAGTCCACCGGCATCCACAGTCTCTGCCGCTGGGGCTTGCAGTCCGGCGGTCACTTCAACGATGCGGCCATCTTGCACGGCCACCGACATATTGGTGCGGCCATCGGGCAGGGTGGCGTTGTGGATCAGGAGGTCGAGCATGGAAATTCTCCTTTGCGGTTGCTATAAAAGATATAGCTGGCTATGCAATGATTTCGAGGGCTAGCGGCACATTCTGCATGCAAGTGGGAGTGGAAGCCAGCTACTGCGTGCCAAAAATGCGGTCACCCGCGTCGCCCAGGCCGGGGAGTATGTAGCCGTGGTCGTTGAGCTCACGGTCAATGGCGGCGGTGTACACGGGCACATCGGGGTGTTCGTTGTACAGCGCGTTGATACCTTCCGGGCAAGTCAGCAGGCACAGGAATTTGATGGACTTTGGTTTGCATTCCTTGAGCCGCGCAATGGCTGCGGCGGCCGAGTTGCCGGTGGCCAGCATGGGGTCTACCACGATGATGTCGCGCTCTTCCATGGCCTTGGGCATCTTGAAGTAGTACTCCACCGCCTGCAGGGTCTTGGGGTCGCGGTACAGGCCGATATGGCCCACCCGCGCACCGGGCACCACCGAAAGCACGCCATCCAGAATACCGTTGCCCGCGCGCAAAATGCTGACAAACACCAGCTTTTTGCCGTCAATCACTTGGCCGGTCATGGTCTCCAGCGGGGTTTCTATTTCAATGGCCTGCGTGGGCATGTCGCGGGTTACCTCATAGGCCATCAGGCTGCTGAGTTCATTGAGCAGGCGGCGAAAGCTGTTGGTGCTGGCCTCTTTGTTGCGCATCAGGGTGAGTTTGTGCTGCACCAGCGGATGATCGACAAGGTGGACGTTGGCGCGGGCGGCTGGGGAGAGTGGTGTCATGGTGCAAAACAGAGTGTGGGAGCTTGGCAAACTCTAACGCAATTTGTATGCCGAGCATGACAGGCAATCAGCCAAAGCGGCACTTCGGCCCATTCACAAAATACGGATCGATCCAATCAACACGGCTGTCACCCCATCGAGCAGGGAACGCGCCAGGGTTGCTCTAGCTGCTTGATTCGGAAATCGCCGCCCAGCGCATTTCAAATACCTTGATCACGCTGGCAATGATGGCCTCTACGATGTGCTTGTCACACAGGGCCAGGAATTCTTCTGCCGAAAGTTGCTGGGCAAAAAACCGCTTCGCATGCACCAAGAGTTGCTGCGCGCTCGTAAAACCAATGGACTTGATGATGAATGTGGCGACCGGGGAATTTTTAACGTCGTAGTTAGAAGATTTGGTGCGGCCGTTTTCCAGCAGGTTCAATACCTCAATTTCCAGCGCCGTATCGGGAACGATGTAGGGGGTGAGCTTGGGCAAAAAGTTTTCGACCTGTGCATAGGGCAGGCCGCGCTGTGGCAGCTCGCCCATCATGGTGGCCAATGGAATATCCACGCCCAAGCGTTGGGAGAGGGCTTCTACCACTGCAATGGACAACAGTTTGCTGCCCAAATAGAGGCGTGCAACCTCTAGGTTCTTCCCCGTACGTTGTAACAGCGCTTGGTAGGTCACGGCGCTGGGCTCTTCCATGTAGGTTTGGAACACCCGCTCTGGCTTCAGAAAGCTCAGGAAGCCTTCCATCTTTTGTAGCGAGGTGCGGTAACCCGACACGGTGTAGGAGTAGCTTCCAATGAGGTCATGGTTGGTTTCCGGCATCAGGTTCCAGGTGTTGTCCAGGAACTCGGCCGACGAGGGGTTGGAGAAATTCTCAACATCCCGATTGGCCAGACGGATTGCGCGCTGTACCACCGATACAACCTCAGCCGCAGTCCAGCCATACCCAAACGCTTCGTTGACCCGCGTGACGCGCGTATGCAGCCGCTGTGCAGGGCTTTCGCCTGCAGGCGATGGTGGCCGAAACGGAATGGTCGCTTCAATGCAAGCAGCAATTTGTGCCAACACAACTTGGGGCAGCATGTCCGCCAAACACTTGGCGGCAACTACGGCACTCAAAAATTCGTTTTGCCCCTTGGTGGGCATCAGCTGTTGGCCAGGTTCAAAGCCAAAGACCATCATGACCATGGCGAATGTTGGGTCTGCTGGCAATTCACCCGCATCCAGAATGGTCAGGTGCTTTTCAGTCTCCCGGACATAGGGGACAATTTTTTCGGCAACATTGACACCGACACCCAGATCAACCTGAACATAAATGGAGTCGTGGAACAGCGCCGATAGCACCTCAATGGCATCACCGTTTTCACCGACTTCAAAAATATGCTCAGGCGTGTGAAACAAACGCCACGTGCCCGACATGGACTCAATGATCAGCTTGGCAGTGGCTGCAACCTGTTCAGGCTCTGCAACGCCGCCGAGTCGGGTAATCGCCCAAGTCAAACGTTCTTTGCAGCGCCCATAGTTGATTTCAAACGTTTGCTTGTCTTCTTGCGGCATTCCATTCTTTCTGCACTGCTTGGGCGCATTTCATTGCGCTTGTTAGCGGGCGATGCTAAAGGATTTATCGTTTGGCTTGGCTGGTTATTTTCGCGACCCGCCAAAAATCCCCCCCAGCACGCCGCGAATAATTTGCCGCCCCACTTCGCGCCCAATGGAACTGGCGGCGCTGCGAGCCAATTGCTCGCCCACACTGGTACGGGTGCGCCGCGTGCCACCGCCCAGCATGTCGCCAATGGAATCAAAAATGCTTTTTTCGGGTGCTGCCGGGGCTGACGGTGCCGCACTTGCATTGCCATTACTGGGTGCGGGGGCAACCGTACCCGCAGGCTGGCGCGCTTGCGTGCGGCCTTTGATGGCTTCAAACGCTGACTCCCGATCCACTTCTTTTTCATAGACCCCGGCCACCAGTGATTCGGCGAGCAAGGCTTTGCGTTGATCGGGGGCAATGGGGCCAATCTGGCTGCTGGGCGGCAGCACGAACACACGTTCGGTAACACAGGGGCGGCCTTTGTCGTCCAGAAAGCTCACCAGTGCTTCACCCACAGCCAGCTCGGTGATGGCGGTACCAATGTCCAGCCCCGGCTTGGCGCGCATGGTGTCGGCGGCGGACTTCACCGCTTTTTGGTCGCGTGGCGTAAAGGCGCGCAGCGCGTGCTGCACGCGGTTGCCCAATTGGGCCAGCACGGTGTCGGGAATGTCCAGCGGGTTTTGCGTCACAAAGTACACGCCCACGCCCTTGCTCCGCACCAGGCGCACGACCAGTTCAATGCGCTCCAGCAGTACCTTGGGCGCATCGTTGAACAGAAGGTGGGCTTCGTCAAAGAAGAACACCATCTTCGGCTTATCCAGGTCACCCACCTCGGGCAGGGTTTCAAACAGCTCGCTCAGCATCCACAGCAAGAAAGTGGCGTACAGGCGGGGCGCGTTCATCAGCTTGTCGGCGGCCAATATATTGACCATGCCCTGGCCTTTGGAATCTGTTTGCATGAAGTCGGCAATATTGAGCATGGGCTCGCCAAAGAACTTTTCGCCGCCCTGGGCTTCAATCTGCATTAGCCCGCGCTGGATGGCCCCAATGCTGGCGGCACTAATGTTGCCGTATTCGGTGGTGTGGTTGCTGGCGTTGTCGCCCACGTCCTGGCACATGGCGCGCAGGTCTTTCATGTCCAGTAGCAACAGGCCGTCATCGTCGGCGATCTTGAAGACCAGTTGCAGCACCCCGGCCTGGGTGTCGTTCAGGTTCAGCATGCGGGCCAGCAGCAGGGGGCCCAGGTCGCTCACCGTGGCGCGCACCGGGTGGCCTTGTTCGCCAAACACGTCCCAGAGCGTGGTGGGGAATGCTTGGTAGGTGGGTTCGGGCAGGCCACGCTCTTGGATGATCTTGGCTAACTTGGGGTTGGGGCTGCCGGCTTGCGAGATGCCAGTCAGGTCCCCTTTGATGTCGGCCATAAATACTGGCACACCCAGGCGCGAAAAGTTCTCGGCCATGGTTTGCAGGGTGATGGTTTTTCCGGTCCCTGTAGCGCCCGTAATCAAGCCGTGGCGGTTGGCTTTGTTGGGCAATAGGCTGCATTGGACAATATTCTTGTCCGTGCCGTGTTGGGCGATGAGCATGCCGGAGTCGGCGCCAGTGTCGGTCGGTGTAGTCATGGCATTCTCAAAAAGTACAATTGAGCCTCTAGCGTAACGAATTTTTGAAGGATTTCACGTGGCAGGACATAGCAAATGGGCCAATATTCAACACCGCAAAGGTCGCCAGGATGAAAAGCGACAGCGCGTCTGGACCCGTGTGATGCGTGAAATCATGGTCGCAGCGCGCATGGGCGGGGGCGATCTCAGCAGCAATCCGCGCCTGCGTTTGGCCATTGAAAAGGGCAAAGCAGCCAATATGCCCGCGGAAAATGTGAAATACGGCATTGCCAAAGCCACTGGCACGCTGGAAGGCATTAGCTACGAAGAAATTCGCTATGAGGGTTATGGCATTGGTGGAGCCGCCATCATCGTGGACACCATGACCGACAACAAGGTGCGTACGGTGGCTGAAGTGCGCCACGCATTCAGCAAGCATGGCGGCAACATGGGCACCGAGGGCTCGGTGGTGTTTCAGTTCAAACACTGCGGCCAATTGATATTTGCACCCGGTAGCAATGAAGACAAGATCATGGAAGTGGCCTTGGACGCCGGTGCAGAAGACGTTGTTACCGATGACGACGGCGCGATTGAAGTGTTGACCGCGTATGCGGACTACGAGTCGGTGAAGCAGGCGCTAGAGGCTGCAGGATTGCACGCTGAAGTGGCTGGCGTCACCATGCGCCCCGAAAACACCATCGAACTCAGTGGCGACGATGCGGCGCGCATGCAAAAGCTGTTGGATGTGTTGGAAGACCTGAACGACACACAAGACATTTACCATAACGCCGCGCTCTGATCGGCACAGCATCCCGCTACAACAAGAGCGCCCAGGCGCAACGGAGGAATTTATGAATGTTTTGGTCATTGGAGGCGGTGGGCGTGAGCACGCCTTTGCCTGGAAGTTGGCGCAATCTGACAAGGTGCAGATGGTCTACGTGGCTCCGGGCAATGGTGGCACAGCGCTGGATAGTCGCTTGAAGAATGTGCCCATGACCGATGTGGTGGCCTTGCGTGAATGGGCGCAGGAGAACAAGATTGGCTTGACCGTGGTGGGGCCTGAAGTGCCACTGGCCGCGGGCGTTGTCGACGAATTCCGTGCGCATGGCTTGCGTATTTTTGGGCCAACCCAGGCTGCCGCGCAGTTGGAGAGCTCCAAGGCATTTTCCAAAGCCTTTATGCAGCGGCACAGCATTCCTACCGCTGCTTATGAGGCGTTTACTGATCCCGTAGCCGCCCACGCCTATGTGCAGCGCATGGGGGCGCCGATTGTGGTCAAGGCGGATGGCTTGGCAGCTGGCAAGGGCGTGGTGGTAGCCATGACGCTGGATGAAGCCCACGCTGCTATCGACTTCATGCTTTTGGACAACACGCTGGGCGTGGTGCACAACGCGGGTGCGGGCGGGCAGGCCGTTCCGCGCGTGGTCATTGAAGAATTCCTGGAAGGTGAAGAGGCCAGCTTTATGGTCGTGTGCGATGGCAAAGACGTGGTGGCACTGGCCACCAGCCAGGACCACAAGCGATTGCTCGACGGTGACCATGGCCCCAACACTGGCGGTATGGGTGCTTACTCGCCTGCGCCAGTGGTCACGCCGCAGGTGCATGCCCGCGCCATGCGCGAGGTGATACTGCCCACCCTGAAAGGCATGGAGCAAGATGGCATTCCCTACACCGGCTTTTTGTACGCCGGTTTGATGATTGACCCCCAAGGGCATGTGAAGACCCTGGAGTTCAATTGCCGCATGGGCGATCCAGAGACGCAGCCGATTTTGATGCGCCTCAAGAGCGATTTGGTCGACGTGATGATGGCGGCCACAGAAACTGGCGGGCTGGCGAACCTGGAGCTCGATTGGGACCGCCGCACCGCGTTGGGCGTGGTGCTGGCTGCGCACGGCTACCCCGGTACACCGCGCAAGGGTGATGTGATTGAAGGGCTGCCTTCTGCCCTCAGTTCGTTACCGACACCGGATGCAGCAATGGTCTTCCACGCAGGCACTGAACACCGCGATGGCGGAATTTTCACCAGTGGTGGGCGCGTCTTGTGCGTGACAGCTTTGGCAGAAAACCCCAAGGCCGCACGCCTGGTGGCTAATGAAGTTATCCAGCGCATTCACTTTAATGGCATGCAACACCGCACCGACATTGGCCACCGCGCAATCAAACACGCGGGCGATGGCAAGACGTCCAAATGAGTGACGCGCGCGTAGCCCAAGTTCGTGCCTATCTGCAGGATTTGCAACAGCGCATAACCGCAGCGGTAGCGGCCGTGGATGACCAGGTGTTTGTGTCGGACACCTGGCAAAAAGCCCCCGATGAGCCTTTGCAAGGTGATGGAATTACCCGCATTCTGGAAGGTGGCGCAGTGTTTGAGCGTGCCGGTTGCGGCTTCTCACACGTGCGCGGCCCCAAATTGCCACCATCGGCCACGCAACACCGGCCCGAGTTGGCTGGTGCGCCATTTGAGGCCATGGGTGTGTCCTTGGTGTTTCACCCCCGCAACCCCTATGTGCCCACCGTGCACATGAATGTACGCATGATTTCTGCTGGCCACCCCGGGCAAGAGCCGGTGTGCTGGTTTGGCGGCGGCATGGATTTGACGCCGTTTTATGGGTTTGAAGAGGATGCGCAGCACTTTCATGCGACGTGCCGCGCGGCCGTGGAGTCCTTTGGTGCTGACAAATATCCGCGCTTCAAGAAGTGGTGTGATGAATACTTTTACCTGAAGCACCGGGATGAGCAGCGGGGCATCGGCGGCATTTTTTACGACGACTTCGCCGAAGGCGGGTTTGACAACGGCTTTGCCCTCATGCAATCGGTAGGCAACGCCTTCTTGCCAGCCTACGTGCCCATTGTGGAGCGCCGCAAAGAGACAGCCTATGGCGAGCGCGAACGCAATTTCCAACTCTACCGCCGGGGCCGCTATGTAGAGTTCAACCTGGTGTGGGACCGGGGCACGCACTTTGGCTTGCAGTCTGGCGGGCGCACCGAATCGATCTTGCTCTCCATGCCACCTTTAGCAGGTTGGGCCTACCAAGCGGTACCGGCAGCCGGAACGCCCGAAGCCGCACTCTACGAACAGTTCTTGCCACGGCGAGACTGGGTCTGACCGTGGCCGCAGGCTTGCCACGGCGCATTGGTATCTTTGGGGGCTCGTTTGATCCGCCCCATGTCGCCCATGTTGCGCTGGCACGCACGGCCATCGAGCAATTGCGGCTGGATGTGTTGTTTGTCATTCCTACCGGCCAAGCCTGGCACAAAAGCCGCCCGCTCACGTCAGCGCCACACCGGCTGGAAATGGCCCAGCTGGCGTTTGCCGAATTGGATAGTGTGGTGGTTGATCCGCGCGAGACTTTGCGCACGGGGCCCAGCTACACGATCGATACTTTGTTGGAATTGCGCACGGAATTTCCCCAGGCGCAGTTCTTTCTGTTGGTCGGAGAGGATCAGGCCGTGGCGCTGGAATCGTGGCACCGGTTTTCGGAGATTCCGCAGTTTGCTACAATATGTGTAGCTGCCCGCGCACATTCTGCGAGGGCCAGTGGCACTTTTGACTCGCTAGCTGGCAAGATTCCTGGTTTGCAACTGCTGAAAATGCCTCCACAGGAGGTTAGCGCCACGGAAATCCGTTCCCGTTTGGCCCAGCACCAATCCATTGCCCCTCTGGTTTTTGAACCCGTTGCGCGTTATATTGCCCAACACCACCTTTACCGATCTGCCTGATGACTACACCTACCGCTGCCAAAAAAGACCCTAAAAAAGACATTACCAAGCTTCAGCGTGCCATCGTTGATGGTCTGGAAGACATTAAGGCCCAGAACATTGTGGTCTTTGACACTGAAGGTTTGTCGGCGTTGTTTGAGCGGGTGATCATCGCTTCCGGCACCTCCAACCGGCAGACCAAGGGCTTGGCGGCCAGCGTTCGCGATGCCGTGCGCGAAGCCGGGTTTGAGAAGCCGCGGATGGAAGGCGAAGCCAATGGCGAATGGATCATTGTGGACTGTGGGCAAGCGGTTGTGCACATCATGCAACCTAATTTTCGCCAGTACTACAACCTTGAAGAGTTGTGGGGCGAAAAGCCTGTGCGCTTGAAGCTTGGCTCCTCCAAGCCTGCCATGGCGGAAAGCGCCAAGGCAGCAAAAGCAGCCCCCAAAGTTGAACAAACCTTGAAACGCTCGAACGCGGCCAAGAAGGGCGTGGCAGAAGCTTTCCCATCCAGAGCGCAGTTGAAAAAAGACGCCGACAAGGCGACCAAGGCGAAAGCCCCACCGCACAAATCTGCCCCCCGCCCCGCAGCAGCTGCAAAGCCTGAGAGCGCCAGTGGCGCAGCCCCGGCCAAAAAAGTTGCTGCCAAAAAAGTAGCCACGCCGGTCAAGCGCACCGTGGTGGGCAAACCCGCAGCCAAGCCGGCAGCCAAGAAAGTCGCCGCCAAAAAGACGGTTGCCCGTAAAGCCTGATTCGGTCTGTGCGGCTCATCATCGTTGCCGTCGGTCAGCGAGTGCCCGATTGGGCACAAACGGCGTGGGATGACTACGCCAAGCGTTTTCCACATGAGCTCAAAGTAGAGCTCAAGGCGGTCAAGACCGAGCCGCGGGGTTCTAAAACCCTGGACACCCTCTACGCCGCGGAACGCGCCCGTATTGAGGCCGCTATCCCCAAGGGCGCGCGGATTGTGGCGCTGGACGAGCGGGGTACCACGGTGACCACACTAGCCTTGGCGTCCAAGCTTAGAGACTGGCAACTCGGTGGTGACGATGTGGCGCTCATCATTGGTGGGCCAGACGGGTTGGAGCCAGCCTTCCGGCAGGCGGCGCACGAACGCATACGCCTGTCAGACTTGACTTTGCCCCATGCCTTTGCCCGGGTGCTATTGATCGAGCAGCTCTACCGCGCGTGGTCGGTGAATGCCAACCATCCGTACCACCGCGAGTAATATGGCCCCCACGCTCGTCACTTCGTGTACTTCGCTGCCCCCCGAGGGGGCCTTCGCGCCTTGGGGCGGCCCGGCGGCGCTCATGCTATGACCTCATCCATGCCCGATTTCATCTACCTCGCGTCACAAAGCCCACGGCGCAGCCAGTTGCTGGACCAGCTGGGTGTGCGCCATACGCTGCTGCTGCCTGACGCGGACGAAGACTCCGAGGCGCTGGAAGTGGTGCTGCGCAACGAGGCACACAAGACCTATGTGCAGCGGGTCACGGGGTTGAAACTGCAGGCCGCCAAACAGCGCTTGCAGTTGCGCAATTTGCCGGCAGCGCCTATTTTGTGTGCCGATACCACGGTGGCCCTGGGGCGCAGCATTTTTGGCAAGCCCGAGAACGCGGAAGATGCCAAGCGTATGTTGTTGGCGCTTTCCAATCGACCGCATCACGTGATGACAGCGGTCGCGCTGGGATGGGGCGATGAGCATGTTGCGGCGTGTAGCGAGTCCTGGGTGACTTTTGCGGAGTGGAGTCCGTCGGACATTGCCGCCTACGTCGCATCGGGTGAGCCCATGGGCAAGGCCGGGGCCTACGCCGTGCAGGGCAGGGCGGCGGCACACATCGCCCACATCAGCGGCAGCTATTCTGGCATCATGGGCTTACCATTGTTTGAGACGGCGCAGGCCCTGCGGTCGCTGGGTTTCCCTATCTGAATCGCGCGCACTGCCAAGCACAATACGACCCATGCAAAACGACATTCTGATCAATTGGTCGCCGCAGGAAACCCGGGTGGCCATTCTGGAAAACGGCGCGTTGCAAGAGTTGCACGTTGAGCGCACGTTGGAGCGTGGCCTGGTGGGCAATGTCTATCTGGGCAAAGTAGCGCGGGTGCTGCCGGGCATGCAGTCGGCCTTTATTGACATTGGCCTGGAGCGCGCTGCCTTTTTGCATGTGGCTGATGTGTGGCATCGCCAGCCGGATGGCGAGGCACCGTTTATTGCCAAGGGCACAGCGCCCGTTATACCGATAGAAAAGCAGATCTTTGAAGGCCAGGCGTTGATGGTGCAAGTCATCAAGGAGCCTATTGGGACCAAGGGGGCACGCCTGTCGACCCAGATCAGTATTGCCGGCCGGTTGTTGGTGTTTTTGCCGCAAGACGACCATATTGGTGTGTCGCAAAAAATACCCAAGGATCAACGGGACGAATTGCGTGCCCGCATGCAACAGCTGGCTGGCACACAGGGTGGCGGCTTCATTCTGCGCACCAATGGCGAGGACGCCACCGATGCAGAACTGGGTGAAGACATTGCCTATTTGCGCAAAGCCTGGGCCCGCACCAAAGATGCGTCGATGCGCTTGCCACCGCAATCACTCTTGCATCAGGATTTGAGCCTGTTGCAGCGCGTGCTGCGCGATATGGTGGGTGAGGCTACGCAAACCATTCGGGTCGATTCACGGGAGCAGTTTGACGCATTGAAGTCCTTTGGCGCTGAATTTATGCCGATGGCAGCAGAAAAGTTGCAGCACTACAAAGGCGAGCGCCCGATTTTTGATTTATTTTCGATTGACGAAGAGATCGAAAAAGCACTGGGCCGCAGGGTAGACCTGAAGTCGGGTGGCTACCTGATCGTGGACCAGACCGAGGCACTCACCACGGTCGATGTCAACACGGGCGGGTTCGTTGGTGCACGCAATTTTGATGACACGATTTTCAAGACCAACCTGGAAGCAGCGCAAGCTATAGCGCGGCAATTGCGCCTGCGCAACCTGGGTGGAATCATCATCGTGGACTTTATCGACATGGGGCGGGAAGACCACCGCGAAGCTGTGCTGGCCGAGTTCCGCAAACAGCTGTCGCGGGACCGGGTCAAGACCATGGCGGGCGGGTTTTCCCAGCTGGGCTTGGTGGAGATGACACGCAAACGCACCCGCGAATCGTTGGCCCACATGCTTTGCGAGCCCTGTGCGTCGTGCGAGGGCAAAGGCATTGTCAAGACGCCGCGCAGCGTGGCCTATGATATTTTTCGGGAAATTTTGCGCGAGGCCCGGCAGTTCAATCCACGGGAGTTCCGCGTGGTGGCTTCGCCCAAGGTCATCGAGCTATTCCTCGACGAAGAAAGTCAGCACCTGGCTGGCCTGAGCGAATTCATCGGCAAGCCGGTGTCTTTGCAAAGCGAAGCCGCCATGGGGCAAGACCAGTACGATATCGTCCTGCTGTAGATAGGCCTTTATGCAAGCCCCCTCAAGATCGTGACCGAACTGACTAAAAGCTACCAACCGGTACCCATACTGACGTACCACCAAATTGCACCTGCGCCGGAGCAACGCACGGGGTTTGGTAGCTTGTGCGTGCACCCTGAAGATTTTCACCGCCAGATGGCATTTCTCCATGCTCTGGGCTACAAGGGTTTATCGATGACTGCCCTGCAGCCGTATTTGCGGGGTGCGCGCAGAGGCAAGGTGTTTGGCATTACCTTTGACGATGGATACCTGAACAATCTGACCCACGCACTGCCCACCTTGCAGTGGTACGGCTTTTCATCCACCTGCTATGTGGTGAGCGAAATGCTGGGCTACACCAATAGTTGGGACAAAAGTATTGGCGTGCCGCCAGCGCGGTTGATGAATGTGCAGCACCTGCGCCAATGGATTGACGGTGGGCAAGAGATTGGCGCGCATACGCGGCACCATGCGCGGCTAACCACGGTGGATGCGCTCACAAGCCATGATGAAATTCTGAAGTGCAAGACAGACCTGGAGGGCCTTATTGGCCAGCCGGTAGAGCACTTTTGCTACCCCTATGGCGAGTACCGACCCGAGCATGTGGACATGGTGGAGGAGGCGGGTTACCTGACTGCGACAACCACGCAGCGCGGCCGCAGCGTGCGTGGTGATCGCATGTTGGAATTGCCTCGCGTTCCCGTCTTGCGCCGCACCAGCCGCCCCCTGTTGTGGTGGAAGTTGGTGTCGGGCTACGAAGACAAGCGCCGCGCATGACACCTGCGAAACCGCCTGTGGCGACCAAGCGGCTGCGCATTGCGGTGCTGAACCGCATTTTTCGACCCACCGGTGGCGGTGCCGAGCGCTACTCGATTGCGCTGGTTGAGCAGTTGGCCCAGCGGCATGAGATTCATGTCTTTGCCCAACACATCGACCACCAGTGGCCAGGTGTGACCTATCACCGGGTGCCAGCGCCGCTCACGCGGCCACGGTGGATCAACCAATTGTGGTTTGCATTGGCCACGTGGTGGATGACCCGCACCGGTTTTGATGTCGTTCATTCCCACGAAAACACGTGGCATGGCCAGGTGCAAACCGTGCATGTGGTGCCGGTCACCTACAGCCTGTTGCATGGGCGTGTGGCCTGGCGGCTGGCCCTGCGCTGGATCAAAATTGTGACCAGCCCCCGATTGCTCACCTATCTGGCGCTGGAGCGTGCGCGGTACGCCGTGAAGCCAAACCGCGCAATTGCCTTGGCGTCTGAAACTTTGCGTCCTGTCATGGCGGCCAGTTTCCCCCGTGCGCGGGCTATGTGCGAGGTGATCACCCCCGGGGTGGCTGACGTGCCCGGCCCCAGCTCGGCACAACAGCGCGCAGCGGCGCGCACGCAACTGGGCTTGCCGCTGGAGGGGCGTTGCATTCTGTTCGTGGGGAATGATTTCCGCAAGAAAGGCCTGCCCGCGCTCATCGCGGCATTGGGGCAGTTGGTGCCAGACTGTTTTGTGGCGGTGGTGGGCAATGCAGCGCAAACGGCACTGGTGCAACAGGCGCTGCAGGCCAGCGGACAGGCCAAGCGTTTCTACTTTTTGGGTGCGTTGCCTGCTGTGGATGTGGCCTACCAGGCTGCAGACTGTTTGGCACACCCTACGCTGGAAGATACGTTTGCAATGGTTGTGCTGGAGGCCATGGCGCATGGATTGCCCGTGGTGGTGAGCAGCGCGGCGTATTGCGGCATTGCGGCGCTATTGACGGCAGACGTGGATGCCATTGTGTTGGATGACCCCCGTGATTCCAAGAGCCTGGCCGCAGCTTTGGGCCGCGTGCTGACTGATACGTTTCTGGCAGGGCGATTGCAAGAGCACGGTTTGCAGTTTGCCGCGCGTCACGCCTGGCCGCGCATTGCCATGCTGCAAGAGGATATGTATCGGCGGGTGCTCTCTAATCGATAGCTGCTTACGCAGATTCTACGAGGGCTAGGGGCCAATTTCATTGTGAATGTCTGTGTCTCTATGTGCTAGGCATGCACATCGCGAAAGCAAAAAAGCGCTTATTGAATAAAAAACTGTGATCTGCAATCAATCCATATGAGCATTGTGCACAATTCGGTCCACTGCAGGACCTAAAACTTTAAACGGACTGAAATGACCAAGTTTTTTCGGAGGGGGATTAAGCGATCACTTTGCGTCTTGGCTCTGACTTTGATCAGTACGGTGCTTTCATCTGGAGTCGGTGCAACGACCTGCTTGCCAGAGCGATCTAGCTATTCAGTTCGAGACTCAGAGGTCTGGTTTTCAAGCAGCCCTCCTGATTCAAAACTGAAAGTCGTCGGAGTGGATGCAGTAACCTTCAGAGATATCTCGCCATATGGCGGAGAGGGGCCGTGTGGAGGGCTAGTCAATGACTATGCGCGAGACAAAGACCATGTTGTTTATCGAGGGAAAGTCTTGGTGGGTGTCGATCCCGAAACCTTTGTGTTCATTGATCATGTTTACACGAAGGACAAAAGTGCAGTCTACAGTGGCGTTACACGCCTCACGAACCGCGTTGACGAATTTCGCAGATTGCTGATCGGACCTTGGGCTACAGACGGTCGGAAATACTTCTACAAGGGAACGATACTTGAGGGTGAGGGACTCGAGAAAATTCCGAACGGCTATGAATACGCGCGAACAAGTACGCACGTTTACAACCGAGAGAGGAAGTTAGTCGTCGATGTTTCTTCCTTCGAGGTAATCCAGGCAAGTGTTGGCATGACCAAGGACAAAAACAGGGTCTACTACCGCGATATTCCGATTGCTGGCGCAGATCCGGCCACCATCACGCAGATTCGCGGATATTTGTTCAAAGACAAACGCGCTGTGTACCTAGAAGGCAAGGAGATTTTTGGGTTGAATCCCGCGACAGTCAGAACGTATCCCTTGGGCGATGGATATACGGCTGACGCCGCCGCCGTATACAAAATGCACAAAAAAATTGACCGAGACCCCGCAACCTTCAGTGTTCTGCAGCCGTTCTACACCAAAGACAAGAATGCTGTGTACCACGAGGACGTCGCAATCGAGGATGCGGACCCTGAGACATTTGTTTCACCCTCCATGTCCAACGGCTATGATAAAAACTATCGCTTCAATGCAAACCGTATCGAGTGCAAGATCAATCCTGCAGCAAAGGGGTTGGCCCCAAATTGTTTGGCGCACCCTTAAAGTTGACTGTTGGTAAATTTGGAGAGCTAACGAACCGTGTGTGGCAAAGTGTTTGGATAGCCGAATGACCGCACTGAACCTAAAAGAGTCAATTTGCAGCCAACACGGTTGTGACTCCTTCCGCCTCCACAGCAGTCTATTTTCTTCTTGCTGCCCCCACTTTAGATGGCTGAGCATATAAACTGCTACAAATTCAATAGCTGCTCACGCATATTCCACGAGGGCTAGCGGCCAATTTCCTTGCTAACCTCTCGGCCAGCGCTTGCATCAACCCAGTCCCAGATGGTACAGCCGGGCATAGTGTCCGTTCAGCGCGATGAGCTCTTGGTGGCTGCCGGTCTCGACGATGCGGCCAGCGTCCATGGCCACTATGCGGGTTGCGTGCATCACCGTGGACAAGCGGTGGGCAATCACCAGCGTTGTGCGGTTGCGCATCAGCCCTTGCAAGGCGTCTTGCACGGCGCGTTCGGATTCTGTGTCCAGTGCCGATGTTGCTTCATCCAAAATCAAAATGGGTGCGTCTTTGTACAGTGCCCGGGCAATGGCCAGGCGCTGCCGCTGCCCGCCAGACAGTTGCATGGCGTTGTGGCCGACCAGTGTGTCAATGCCTTGTGGCAAGCTGTCGATCAGGCTACGCAAGTTGGCCGCCTGCAGGCAGCTCAAGACTCTATCGCGCTCCAAGGGCATGCCCAACGCAATGTTGCCGGCGATGGTGTCGTTGAGCATGATCACATGCTGGCTCACAAATGCAAATTGGGCGCGCAGCGATTGCAGGTTCCAGTCACGCAGATCATGGCCGTCCAGCAGAATTTCGCCGTTGGACGTATCCACAAACCGCGGCAGCAGGTTGACCAGCGTGGTCTTGCCGGCCCCGGATGCGCCCACAATGGCGATGGTCTCCCCGGCGCGGATGGCCAGGCTCAGGTTATCAATAACGGGGGTGCCGTCCGCGCTGTATTGCACAGAGACACCTTTGAACGCCATATCGCCCTGCGCGCGCGGCGTGGCGAACGTGCCCTGGGTTTCGGCGGGTACATCTTCAATCAGGGCCAGGCCCCGCTCCAGCGCAGCCAGGCCACGGGTGATAGGGCTGGACACTTCCGATAGTTGGCGTATGGGCGCAATGATCATCAGCATGGCCGTGACGAAGGCAACAAAGCCGCCGACCGACGTGTCGCTGCTGGCACTTTGAACCAGGGCGACTGAAATAACTGCGGACAATGCCATGGCCGCCAGCATTTGGGTCATCGGTGTCATGGCCGCACCGGCCACGGTAGATTTCATGGCGAGCTGGCGCAGCGAATCGCCCAGTTGCTCGAATCGTTTGGCCTGCCCGGTCTGTGCGGCATACAAGCGTATGTCGCGGTGGGCGAGCACATTTTCTTCAATCACATAGGCCAGGCTGTCGGTTGCATCCTGTGTGGCTTTGGTGAGTGTATGCAGCCGTGCGGTGAGCACGCGCATGACCCATGCGACGGCTGGAAACACGGCGATCACGATCAACGTGAGTTTCCAGTTCAGATAAAACAAATAGCCGGTCAAGGCCAGCAAGGTCAGCGCATTGCGCGTCAAGCTCAGCAAGGAGTTGACCAGCATGGACGCGCCAATCTGGGTTTCATACACGATGGCATTGGACAGCGCGCTGGAAGTCTGGTCGCCAAACAATCGCATGTTGGCCACCAGCAGCTGGTTGAACATGGCGCGCCGCATGGTTACCAACCCTTGATTGGTAATACGCGATAAACCAATTTGTGCAACATACCCTGCAAGCCCGCGCACGCCGAAAACGGTGAGCAATACGGCGGGTACGGTCCAGAGTTCCAGCACGTGCTTTTGAAACCCCAGATCCAACAATAGCTTGAAGAGTTCAGGGATCATTGGCTCGGTTGCTGAGCCAACGATTGCCCCCATCAACACCATGAGCCATGTCCCGGGGTAGGTGCCGAAGTAGACCCACAGTGGGCGCATGCGCGCAAAAAGGCTGGCGCGCGCCGTGCGTGCCGTGGTGGGGGCGCTGGGCGTAGTCAAATCAGTCATGCCGCTGCTGCACCTTGTGAGGTGGGTGGGTTTTCAGTGGGCAGGCTGCGTGTTCCCCATGCCATCAACAGGCCCAGGCATACGCAGAAGTAGTCTCCCATGAGATCGTCATACAAGGCTGAGTTGAAAAGGCAGGCTACCGCTGTGGCGGCCAGCACGGCCAGCAGTGCGCGCTGGATGGCAGAGGGAAAGCGCAGCGCATCACGCACCATGCAGGCAAATGTTGCAAGCAACAGCAGGATGCCGCCCACACCCAGTTCCACACCCCACAAAAGGAACTCTTGGTGCGGGTTGCTATGGTTGCCTTCGCCAAAAACCCGCGTCGCGGATTCGCCCTCGATGCGTTTGACAGTAGGCGTCCACGCGCCTACGCCATGGCCTGTCAGAGGCTTTTCCTGCATGGCTTGGACCGAACGTCGCCAAGCATTCAAGCGCCAGCCGGACGAACTCTCCACATGGACTGTTTGTGCCGATGCGTAGGCCTGGCTCTCGCGCAGCATGGTTGCAACACGCTCTTGCACTTGTGAAGATCCCAGTACGAGCGCCAAAAGCGCGGCAAAAGGCGTGACCACCAGTGCTGCCAGCCGCAAGCGTGGGGGCATGGACCACATGGTTGCCAAAGCCAAAGCTGTCAGTGCGACGACATAACCGCTGCGCCCCTCCAGCAGGAGCAGTGTGTTGGCCAATGCAAGGATCGCCAAAACTGCACCGGCCCATGGAGTCCATGGCTTGTCACCGCGCAAGTACCAAAAAACACTGGCGCTGGTCGCAAACATGATGGACTGGTCCAGATAGGTCGAAAAAACCACATAAGGCGTTGGCGCATTGGCATGCCACGGTATTCGCACGCCCAGAAACATGAGCCAAGAACTCACCAAAACAAAAACCTGGCCTATGACAAATGCAGCCATGCCAAGGCGCGCCTCAGCGCGATTGCGCACCAGTAAGACCAATAGCGCTATTTCCAGCAGCTTGACGTGTTTGAGCAATGCTTCCAGTGCGGTTGGCAGATCTGCGCCTGTCCACAACAGGCTGCATACTGATGCCACGAGCAAAAGGGCTATACACCTCGGTGTCCATAACTGCCGCATTTGCGCATCGTTGCGGTGCTGCGACCACTGCACGATAAGAAGGACCAAGGCAGTCACAATAACCAACACTTTGGCCAAACTGATCCAGGCCATTGGCAGGCTGACGGACACTGCCGACAGGCAGACCAGACCAAGGCGGAAATTCCAGCGCGTGGGTTGCATGTCAGGCATCGGGTGGTGGGGCAGACGGTGCCTGCCATGCGTTGCCTTTTTGCAGCTCGATCGCCTTCACGTATCGGTAAAACGTGCCTTCAAAATTGCCAACGGCGATGACAAAGCCTGCCCACCCGTCGAGGAAACCACGCTTGAATATGTAGTGCTTTACAAACGACCACAGACCATGGGTGAGGGCAGTCCACATGGATATCTTTTTGTCGACAATCTTTTGCGCACCCAAGGTGGAGTACCGATTGGACTTGTGCATCACTTCAGCCATGTTCTTGAAAGGGAACTGCCAAATGGCATGGTGCAGATGACCAATTGGCTTGTCGGATTTCAGCACGTAGCCTTCATGGACGGGTTTCAGGTCATAGGCCATTGCGCCATTGCGAAACAATTGGGGTTGTCGGTAATTGGGGTACCAGCCAGAGTGCCGAATCCAGCGCCCCATGAAATAGTTGCGCCGTGGCATCCAATAGGCGTCCAGTGCGTCGGGGCTGTTGATGACGGTGCGAATCTCTTGCTCGGCCTGTGGCGTGCAGCGTTCGTCGGCATCCAGGCTGAAAATCCACTCGTGTGAACATGCGGCAATGGCGTGGTTGCGCAGGTCGCCAAAGCCTTTGAACTCTACTTGTACAACCTTGGCGCCCATGCGCGTTGCAATCTCGGGCGTGCCGTCGGTACTCCAAGAATCAACGAGTATGACTTCGTCTGCCCATTTCGCGCTTTCTATGGTTGCTGCGACCTTTTCAGCTTCGTTGTAGGCGATGATGTAGACGGAAATTTTGCGCATCGGGGGGTGGTAGTATTCGGCCACTTAGGCAGGCAGCAGACGGTTGCCAGCCGCGTAGTCTAGTTCAAAATGAATGCATCCCTTTTTGTTTCCGTGGTGATCACGACCTATAACCGTAGCGACGCCTTGTTGGCAGTGTTGCGGGGGTTGGAAAGCCAGACAGATCGGCATTTTGAAGTGATTGTTGCAGACGATGGCTCGCGCCCAGAGCACCAAAAGGCGATTCGGGAGTCTGCAGTGGCCCAGCGTTTACGCGTGGTCCACGTGTGGCAACCAGACGAGGGGTTTACTGCATCGCGCAACCGCAATCGGGGGGTGGCGGCCTCCAAGGGGCCGTACATCGTTTTTCTGGATGGCGACTGCGTGCCCGATGTGGACTTTGTAGCCCGCCATAAGCAATTGGCAGAGCCGGGGTATTTTGTGAATGGAAGCCGCGTGTTTTTGTCACCGCCACTGACCGATGCAGTGGTTCGGCAAGATGTGGCCATTACCGGACGATCGGCGGCATTTTGGTTACGGGAAAGACTAAAAGGGCGCGCGAGCAAACTCACGGGTCTAGTGCGTTTGCCCGATATGCGGATGCGTATTGATCGCCACTTTTCCTGGAAGGGCATACGCAGCTGCAATCTTGCCGTTTGGCGTACCGACTATGAACGCGTCAACGGATTTGACGAATCATTTGTTGGTTGGGGGCATGAGGACGCGGATTTTGTTTTGCGTTTGCACAACAGCGGTATTGCTCGCAAAAATGGATTTTGTGCGACGGAGGTTTATCACCTGTGGCATCCCGATGCGGCACGCAACCGGGCCTCGCAAAACGCAGATACCGTGCACGCACGTGCAAAGACTACGGTGACCCAACCGACGCTGGGATTTTCACAACCACGCATGAACGATGATGCGGTCATCACAACACTGGGATAATGCAACGATGTTGAAACGTCATTTTTTGGTTTTTATTGCAAGTATTGTTTGTGGATCAGCTTGGGGGCAGTTTCGCGTGGAAGTGTCTGGCGTCGGATTGACCCAGGTGCCTATCGCCATTGCTGCGTTCCGAGGCGAGGATGCAGCGCCGCAAAAGATTGCAAGCATCGTGCAGGCCGATTTGGAGCGCAGCGGGCAGTTTCGCGGCATTGATATGGGCGGCATTGCGATGGATGAGGGCGCAAGGCCTGATGTCTCAACCTGGCGCCAAAAGGGGGCGGATGCACTAGTCACTGGCAGTATTACTAGATTGGTCGATGGCCGTTTTGACGTGCGGATGCGCTTGTGGGATGTGGTCAAAGGCCAGGACTTGGGTGGGCAGAGTTATGCGGTGGTGAGTGGGGACCTGCGTTTGGTTGCGCACCGTATCGCTGATTTTGTCTACGAAAAAATGACCGGCGATAAAGGCATATTCTCTACACGCATTGCCTATGTCACCAAAGCCGGTCAAAGCTTCAACCTGTGGGTTGCAGACGCTGATGGTGAAAGCGCGCAAAGTGCGCTCAATAGCGCTGAGCCCATCATTTCACCCTCATGGGCACCCAATGGCACGCAGCTCGCCTATGTGTCGTTTGAGTCGCGCAAGCCGGTTATTTTTGTCCATGACGTGGCGTCTGGAAAGCGCCGTTTGGTGGCCAATTTCAAGGGGTCCAATAGTGCCCCCGCGTGGTCCCCGGATGGCAAGACGCTGGCCGTTACGTTGACACGTGACGGTGGCTCGCAGCTCTATTTGATTGATTCCAATGGGGGCGAACCGCGTCGCTTGGCGCAGAATAGTTCCATTGATACGGAGCCCACTTTCACCGCGGATGGGAAATCCATCTACTTTGTGAGCGATCGAGGTGGCGCACCACAAATTTATCGCATGGCGTCGTCGGGTGGCAACGCAGAGCGCGTTACTTTTACGGGAACGTACAACATTTCGCCATCGGTAAGCCCTGACGGCAAGTGGTTGGCGTACATTTCAAGGGTTAGCGGGGTTTTCAAGTTGCATGTGATGGACCTGTCTACAGGAGCAGTGAATGCAATTACCGACACCACAGCCGATGAAAACCCCAGTTTCTCGCCCAACAGCCGTCTCATCATTTATGCTACGCACCAACTCGGCCGCGAAGCATTGATGACAACCACGCTGGATGGAAAGATCAAAGCGCGCTTGGCGGGGAAAAATGGTGACATACGCGAGCCCGATTGGGGCCCGATGCAGAAGTAATTGAAATTCACAAAGGAGTATGGGATGAATCGTTTGATATTGGCAGCAGCCGTGGCCGCATTTTTGACCGCTTGCGGATCGTCCGTGAAACTGGACAACGTTCCGGTTGAAGACAAATCCGCAACCACAGCACCTAAGGGGCCAGATGCCGCAGGTGAGCGCGCGGTGAAGAGTGTGGACCTCGACAACAAGAACTTGGAAGCCATGGCCGCTTCCAATCGCGTCGTCTATTTTGACTATGACAGCTACGCGATTCGCCCGGAATTTCAGGCGCGCATTGAAACCCACGCCAAGTTGATCAAGGCGGACAAATCCAAGAAGGTTGCATTGGAAGGCCATACCGACGAGCGCGGTGGTCGTGAATACAACCTGGCTTTGGGTCAGAAGCGTGCAGAGGCCGTCAAACGTGCACTGGGTCTGTTGGGCGTTGCAGAGAGCCAGTTGGAAGCCGTGAGCTTTGGCAAGGAAAAGCCTGCGGTGGCCGGTACTACCGAGGCAGCGTTTGAAAAGAATCGTCGCGTTGAAATCTCTTACCGATGAAATCTGCTTCCAGCCTACGCATGACTACTTTCACCCGTGCCACGGCGGCATTGGTGTTGGTCGCCTGCTTCGGTCATGCTTCAGCGGGACTTTTTGATGATGAAGAAGCCCGCAAAGCGATTCTGGACTTGCGGCAGAAAAATGTTGCCAGCGAGCAAAAGTTAGCGGACGAAACGCGGCGTGCCACCGAAGATTCTGCCCAGCTACGGCGGAGTCTGCTGGAGTTGCAGGCCCAACTGGATACTGCAAACGCTGAGGTGGCAAAGCTGCGAGGCCAGAACGAGCAAATCGTGCGCGATCTGGCTGAGTTGCAGAGGCTGCAAAAGGACGCTGTTCAAAATATGGATGAGCGTTTGCGCAAGTTTGAGCCTTCGCGCATGAGCCTAGACGGCAAAGAATTTATTGCAGAGCCGGCTGAAAAGCGCGACTATGACAACGCGATGGCGACCTTTCGCAAGGGTGACTTTGCGGCTGCGCAACTTGTTTTTGTGGATTTCTTGACCCGTTATCCGAAAACAGGGTTCCGGCAATCTGGTTTGTTCTGGTTGGGCAACGCCCAGTATGCGACCAAAGACTACAAAGATGCCTTGTCGAGTTTTAGAGCACTTGTTTCCTCCGCACCGGACCATATGCGCGTACCCGAAGCGATTTTGGCCATCGCAAATTGTCAGTTGGAACTGAAGGACAACAAAGGTGCGCGCAGGACTTTGGAGGATTTGGTGACCAATCATCCTGGAACTGAAGCGGCTCAAGCGGCCAAGGATAGGCTGGCCCGCCTGCGCTGATGGTTGATGCGGACCTGGATCGGCGGTTCTCTGGGTTGGAGCGGCTCTACGGCGTAGAGCCCGCCCACGTGATTCGCAGTGCGCATGTTGTGGTGGTGGGCATTGGGGGCGTTGGGTCGTGGGTGGCCGAGGCGCTCGCGCGAAGCGGCGTTGGCCGGTTAACGCTCATTGACATGGATCATGTGGCCGAATCCAATATCAATCGTCAAGTCCATGCACTGAGCTCCAGCGTCGGTCAGTCAAAGGTTGTTGCCATGCAAGAGCGCATTGCGCTCATCAATCCGCATTGCAATGTGGTCTGTGTCGATGCCTTTGTCGAACCCGACAATTGGCTCCAATTGCTACCGGCAGACGTGGACGCCACGGTCGACGCCTGCGACCAAATCAAGGCCAAGACAGCCATGGCCGAATGGGCGAGGCACTCCAATTCAATTTTTATTTCCATTGGGGCCGCTGGCGGTAAGCGGTTTGCGCACAAGGTCGATGTGGCTGATCTCAGCGAAACAACTCACGACCCGTTGCTCGCACAAATGCGGTATCGATTGCGGAAAGAACATGGCGCACCACGTGAAGGAAAGCGTATGGGGGTGACGTGTGTCTTTAGCCGCGAAGCGGTCAAGGCCGCAGACGCGTCCTGTCTAATTGCGCAGGGTGACAACTCGCTCAATTGCCATGGCTATGGTTCCGTTGTGGCGGTGACGGCAACATTTGGTATGTGCGCGGCTGGATGGGTGCTGGACAAAATTTCTGAAAATCTGCCTAGTGGCGATTGAAAAAACGCTATAATTGAAAGCTTCGCAGGAAGTCGCAAGGTAACTTGTTTCATTCTGTCGGGACCTTAGCTCAGTTGGTAGAGCAGCGGACTTTTAATCCGTTTGTCGTGGGTTCGACCCCCGCAGGTCCCACCAATATTTCAGGGATCTTAGCTCAGCTGGTAGAGCAGCGGACTCTTAATCCGTAGGTCGAGAGTTCGAATCTCTCAGATCCCACCAGTTAGCCCCCGAGGCACATAAAAAGCCTGCTATTCAACAGATAGCAGGCTTTTTTGTTTGCGGCCAAAAAGGCGCGAAGTGGCGCAATATCGATTTCGCAATACTTTCTGTAAGATTTGCATCGATTCCCTTTGCTACCACTCCACCTCAAGATGACCGACTCTGAAAAATACCAATTGGACGCTGTTGCCGGTGCTCAGCTAGCGTTTTCTGTGGCAATCAAACTCTTGTTGATGAGCCACCGTGGAAACAACGAAGCGGCCACTGTGCTTGGAATTGAAATGGAGGCGATGCGGGCCCGTTTGCTTGCCTCATCGTCATCGGATTACAAAATCCAGGCCTTTGAGGAAGCGGCTGCAGGCTTGTGCGCGGTATTGAAAGCGTAGAGGCTTTGTCATGCCAAATGGCATGCAGACATGATATTTTTGGGAAATGCTTGCAAGCTGTTGCCATTGAGGTATGCTGAACTCGCTCGCTTAAGTGCTTGCACACGAGCAGCACCCATTTTCAAATTTTCACATATTCATGTTAGGAGTTCGGACCATGCTTAAAGGCAAAACAGCTATCGTCACAGGGTCAACAAGCGGTATTGGTTTGGGGATTGCAGAAGGCTTTGCCAAAGAGGGTGTGAACCTGATTCTCAATGGATTTGGTGATGCCGCAGAAATTGAAAAGCTGCGTGCAGACCTCGCTTCCAAATTCGGTGTGCGGGTTGCTTACGATGGTGCGGACATGAGCAAAGCTGACCAAATTGAAGCGATGATGACAAAGGCTACAGCAGACTTTGGCGGTGTCGATATTCTGGTCAATAACGCAGGTATCCAACACGTTTGCCCAGTGGAAGAGTTTCCAACGGCGAAGTGGGATGCCATCATTGCCATCAATCTCACGTCAGCATTTCACACCACCCGCATGGCGGTGCCCTACATGAAGTCAAAGGGTTGGGGCCGTATCATTAACGTGGCGTCTGCTCACGCTATGGTTGCTTCGCCATTCAAATCAGCCTACGTTGCATCAAAGCACGGAATCATGGGCTTCACCAAGACTGTTGCGCTCGAAGTCGCCCAAGCAGGTGTTACCTGCAATGCTATTTGCCCTGGCTACGTGTTGACGCCATTGGTTGAAAAGCAAATTCCGGATACCGCCAAGGCGCGAAACATGACCATTGAGCAGGTGAAAAAGGAAGTCTTGTTGGCAGCTCAGCCTACCAAACAATTTGTGACAACCGAACAAGTCGCCGGCACTGCAATCTTTTTGTGCAGTGATGCTGCCGCATCCATTACAGGGACCAATATCATGGTCGAAGGCGGTTGGACCGCACAATAAGCATTCTTGTTCTCTCGCATGCAGTCCAATCGCGATGCCACGTGGCAGCGGATGGACTGGATGCGAATTACCAGTAAAACGTCATCGTCGCCCACGGGCAAGGAAAGTTAGCCATGAATGTGAAACCCAAGTCTACTGACAAGCAATCGAAAGTTGAACCGGTGACTGGCCCGGCCAAATCGGCCCGCAGCAGTCTCGCTAGCAAAGCTCCGGTCCGTGCCACAGCGCGCAAGGCTGTAGTGCCCGCCAAGTCCGCAGGGCGCGCTCCCGCTGCTGCTAATCCAGCACCACAAGGGGGCCCTCAAATCATGAAAAAGTCCACCCCCAAGTTGATTAACTTTGCGCTCCAGGGTGGCGGCGCACATGGTGCTTTCGGCTGGGGCGTTATGGACAAGTTTTTGGAAGATGGCCGGGTGGAAATCGAGGGTCTGTCTGGTACCAGTGCTGGGTCTATGAATGCTGTCGTGTATGCCTATGGAAAGCTCAAAGGCAACGACGGTGCGCGGCAGGCGCTGCATGACTTCTGGAAAGCCATTTCGGATGCGGGATCAAAATTTGCCATGAAGCGCATGCCATGGGATACGGATCCGATGCCCAAAGAAAACCCAATTCAGGACATGATGAAGTCCATGATGAGTTCGTTTTCACCGTATCAACTCAACCCGATGAATCACAACCCACTGCGCGACGTGCTCGAGCAACAGGTCAATTTTGAAGAGTTGGAACGAAGCCAAGCGACCAAGTTGTTTATTTGCGCGACCAATGTCCGTACGGGCAAGGTGCGGATTTTTAACACCCATGAGGTTACTGCAGACGTGGTGTTGGCATCTGCGTGTTTGCCCCAAGTGTTTCAGGCGGTCGAAATAGACGGGGAGCACTATTGGGATGGGGGCTATATGGGTAACCCTGTTCTCTACCCGCTTTTCTACCATACGGTCTCGCGTGACGTGGTGATCTTGCACATCAATCCAATTGAGCGACCTGGTCCACCAACCACCTCGGCAGACATTGCCAATCGGCTCAATGAAATTACCTTCAATTCGTCGTTGATCAAGGAATTGCGGTCGGTTTATTTTGTGCAAAAGCTGCTCGACGATGGCTGGATCAAGGATGAATTCCGCGATAAGCTGAAGTACGTTTTGATCCATTCCGTGCGCGCTGATAGTGCGATGTCCGACCTTTCGTCCGCTAGCAAGATGTCCAGCGATTGGCTGTTCTTGTCGATGTTGCGAGATCGGGGCCGCGCCCTTGCGACCGAGTGGCTAGCGCACAATTTCGATGACCTCGGCGTTCGATCAACTGTCGATTTGAAGCGCGAATTTCTCTAAACACGTTGTTCATAAAAAAACGCTGCAACGGCCTTGGCCGCTGCAGCGTTTTTTTATTGTGTGTAGATTGAATTAGGCCAGGTAGTCGTGCAGAACACGGCCATAAGGCAGTGTCATATCGGTCACCATTTGCAGTCCGCCCACGATCTTCTGGACAGGCAGATCCGCCAATGGGCAATTGACCGCGGGCACCAGTTCCAGACGTGCTCCGCCAGCCCATGCGCCTTTGATCTTCACGTTAGTGAAGTTGATGCCAACCAGTTGGGCAATAGCGGGTTTTCCATCAATGTCGGGAATGACCTTCAATGTGACTTGCGTGCGCTCCAGCAGTGCTTGCTCGGCCGAGTAGTCTTTGCGGAAGGCATCATGTTTGTAGACCATGGTCCCTGTGGCAACCTGCTGGCCAGCGTAGACCAACGAACCCTTCAAAGTGTCGCCTTCGACTTTCAAGACAGCCTTGCCGTACTTCATGGGGTAACCCCAAATTTCACGGCCACCCGCCAGTGGTGGTGAGTTGTCAACATACATTTGACTCACAAAATTGCAGGGCTCGCCCTTGAATGTGCAAGGAATGATCTGTGCTGCTGCCGAATAAGCACCAAAGCCTTCGCCATCTGGCAAATCCAGCCATTGGACCGAAACCGTGTTGCCTGCCAATTCGAGTGGCTCGGGCAATTGCTCGCGGATGGCATCGAGATCGGTCTCATACCGAATGACCAAATACTGGCGGTCAAAAAATTTGTACGGTCCGCGGGGGTAGGTCGGACTCTGCAGCGGCATGGAAGCCAAGCCCAAAACTTCTTGTTTGTTCATGGTGAATGTTTCCTGATCTGGTTAGGCGTCTTTGAGGTAGTCAAACAGGACCCGCCCATGCGGCAAGGTGAGATCACTGATGAAATGCTTGCCACCGATGATGCGTTTGATGGGCAAATCTGCTGCTGGTGCATTGACGTGCGGAATCAAATGCAACCGCGCTGGCGACAGCCAGACGCCTTTGACGGTGATGTCGGTCAGGTTGTAGGCAACTAATTGGCAAATCTTGGGTGAGCCATCAACATCGGGGATGATTTTCAGGTTGCAGGACGTTTTTGTCATGCCCTTGGCTTGCGCCTCGCATCCACCGGGTGCTTCCTGGTGCTTGTAGGCCATGGTTCCCATTGCGACTAACTGCCCGGCGTAGTGCAGGGTTCCAGTCAGTGTGTCTGAGCAAACTTCCAGCTTGGGTAGTGCGTATTTTTTGGGAAAGCCCCAAATTTCGCGCCCTGCAGAGATCGGAGGCTCATCGTCCAGGTACATCTGGGCGGTAAAGTTGACGGGCTCACCCTTGTAAAAGCAAGGGATGACTACGCCACTTTCGGTGTAGTCACCAAACCCGGAGCTGTCGGGCATGCGAATCCATTCGTAGAGGACGTGGCCATCCGGATTGGGTTCGAGTGGTTCAGGCACGGCCTGTCGCAACAAGTCTTTATCAGTCTCGTACGTGACGATCAAGAACTCGCGATTGATAAAGCGGTAAGGCCCCATCGGGTAGCTTGGACTGGCGGCCGGCATGGACGGCAACCGCAGAATTTGGTCTACTTTCACTGGCAATCTCCGAAGGTTATGCAACAAGGAAGAGGGGCGGAAACTCAGGTCACGGCGAAGCGTAACATGCGGGCGAAGCAGATTGTTGCCTTTGCTGTGAAATAAATTCGCGCCCGTATCTAGCAATACAAGCTGGTGTGAAGTGTCGCGATAAAACGCCGCTTTTGCGGCATCTTGGCTGACGAGCCGTGGCTTGAATGCCCAACTGTGGTGCGACGGTTTGATCACCCGCCCCACACTGTTTCAATGGCGTTAAACGCCAGCATTCTCCACGCGACTGGAGAGTTCAAGCCAACGGTCTTCAAGCTGTGCAATTTCGTCGTTGACGAGTTTTAGGCTGCGCCCAATCTCCGCAATTTCTGATGGATGCGGGTTGGTCGACAGTCGGCTTTCAAGTGCGGCGCCTTGATCATTGAGCGCCTGCATGCGGGCTTCCACATCGGCCAATTCTTTCTTTGCCTTGGGTGAGGTGTCACCTTTGGCTTTTGGTTTGGATGCTGGAATGGGCGTTGCCGCCACAGGCTTGACCGGTGCTTTGGCCGCTTCCTTGGCTTCTTCGCGTTGTCGTTTCGCTTCGTCCAACAGATAGCGCTGGTAGTCGTCCAAGTCGCCGTCAAATGGCTCAACGCCGCCACGCGACACCATCCAGAACTCATCGCACACTGCGCGCAACAGAGCACGGTCGTGGCTGACCAGCATGACGGTGCCTTCAAACTCGTTGAGCGCCATCGATAGCGCCTCGCGCGTGGCCAAATCCAAGTGATTGGTTGGTTCATCCAACAACAAGAGGTTGGGGCGCTGCCACACAATCATGCACAACACAAGCCGCGCTTTTTCGCCACCACTCATGCTCCCAACGGCCTGCTTCACCATGTCACCGCCAAAATTGAAGGTGCCCAAGAAGCTACGTAAGTCTTGCTCACGGGTCGCCTGGCCGGCAATCTTTCCTGCAGCAGTCAGCTCCCTGACCAAGCGGATCATGTGTTCTAACGGGGTGTCCGCAGGGCGCAGCACATCCAGTTCTTGTTGCGCAAAGTAGCCAATGTTCAGACCCTTGCCTTCGGTGATTTCACCGCCAATGGCTTGCAGGTCACGTGCTACTGTTTTGACCAGCGTGGACTTGCCCTGGCCATTGGCTCCCAAAATGCCGATGCGCTGGCCAGCTAAAACAGATTTGCTGACATTGCGCACGATGATGGTGTGTGGTGTGCCCTCGGGTGCATCTTCTGGTGGTGGGTAGCCAAAACTCACGCCACTCATGGAGAGCATGGGGTTGGGCAGGTTGGCCGGTTCCTTGAATTCGAACGTGAAATCGGCCTCGCTCAGCAGCGGCGCAATTTTCTCCATGCGGTCCAGCGCCTTTACACGGCTTTGTGCCTGCTTGGCTTTGCTGGCTTTGGCTTTGAAACGTGCAATGAACTTTTGCAAGTGGGCGATTTTGTCCTGCTGTTTAGCAAACGCGTTTTGCTGCAGTTCCATCTGCTCGGCGCGCAGGTCTTCAAATTTGGTGTAGTTGCCGCCGTAGCGCACCAGTTTCCCCGCGTCAATGTGTATGGTGACGTTGGTCACCGCGTCCAAAAATTCACGGTCATGGCTGATGACGACCATGGTGCCTTCGTACTTCTTGAGCCAGGCTTCCAGCCAGACCAGCGCGTCCAAATCCAAGTGGTTGGTCGGCTCGTCCAGCAATAGCAGGTCTGACGGGCACATCAGCGCACGTGCCAGTTGCAAGCGCATACGCCAACCGCCTGAGAAGCTGTTGACCGGGTTCTCTAATTCGGTGGTTTTGAAACCCAGGCCCAAGATCAGAGCCTGCGCGCGTGCGGCGGCATCGTATTCACCGGCGTCGTGCAGACCGGTGTAGGCATGGGCCATGCGGTCGTAGTCTTCGGTGGCCTCTGATGCAGCCACTTCTTCGCGCGCAGCGAGCAGCACGGTATCACCCTCGATAACAAATTCTGTGGCGGACTGTGCCGTCTCGGGCATGTCCTGAGCAACCTGGCCCATGCGCCATTGCGTGGGAATGTAATACTCACCCGCGTCCTCATGCAAAGTACCGTTGAGCAGCGCAAATAGTGATGATTTGCCTGCCCCATTGCGGCCAACCAGGCCGACCTTTTCGCCGGGATTGAGGGTGATGGAAGCTGCGTCCAGTAGCACCTTGGCTCCGCGGCGGAGGGTGACGTTTTTGAGGGTAATCATTGGTTTGCGTTATCTGTCTAGTATTTGTTGAGGCATTGAAGGCACTTTAGGCCTTGCTTGTGGGTGTGGGCTGGTGGACGGGGTATCCGTTCTCCGGCACATCTCGCGGGCGGCTATTTCAGGGTTGCCTGCGCTTTTTCGTTAACACTGAGGTTGAGACGCGCCTTCTGTGGCAACCGCGAACAGTACCGGCGAACGGACACCCCATCCACCAGCCCCGAGAGGTATGGTTGGTTGCCGTGAACGACTACTTTGGCTCTTGCCTTCCGTCTGGCCGTTGCCAAGACCCCTGTTCGCAGCGGCAGCGCTGGGGTATGGGCCAAAGTGAGGTCAAGGGGGAGCCCGAAGGGCGGAGGACACGAACGGCGGCCCGTACCCCAGCGCTGCTGCGTGCTCAGAAGTGCATTTCCGATCGCTATGTATTCCAGAATCAGGTTCATAGCGGTCGGGTTAGCAAAGCATCTCGGGTAACCAGCAGGACTTGGTCTTCCCCCGCGCTGGTTTCCAACCAAACCACTTCCAACTGTGGAAATGCCGCCTCAAAGTGTTCGCGCTCGTTTCCAATCTCCAGCACCAACACAGCGTCCTCTGTCATGTGGGCAGGAACAGATTGCAGCAGACTGCGCACAAAGTCCATACCATCGCTGCCACCGGCACAGTTGCCGTCTAGCGCCAAGCGGGGTTCGGCCAGGTATTCGGCGGGCAGGGCAGCCATGCTGTCGGCGTTCACATAGGGCGGGTTGCACAGCACAAGATCGAACGGGCCGCGCGCCTGTAAGGCGGGCGAGTCCAGGCCATCGGATTCCAGTAGCGCTATGCGGTCTTGTAGCGCATGCTTGTCCACATTGATGCGGGCAACCGCCAGCGCATCGGGCGACAGGTCGGAACCTGTCACCACCACGTCGGGGTAGGTCAGGGCGGCGATGACAGCTAGGCTGCCGTTGCCGGTGCATAAGTCCAGCACTGTGCGGGTGGACTCTTTGAGCCAGTAGTCAATGCTGCCCTCAACGATGAGTTCAGCGATCAGCGAGCGGGGCACGATGACGCGTTCGTCCACATAAAACGCCACGCCTTGTAGCCACGCCTCGCGGGTCAGGTAGGCTGCAGGTTTTCGGGTGCGGATGCGTGCTTCCAAAATGCTAGCAGCCTTCGCAATATCTACGAGGGCTATCGGCTCATTTGCCTTGGAGTCTTCGCCTTCAGCCGGGTTTTGAATGGGTGTATCCAGCGGCAAACCCAGGCTCCACAGTACCAACCAGGCCGATTCGTCAAAGGCGTTGGTCGTGCCGTGTCCAAACGATACCTTGGCATCCGTGAGCTGTTGGGCACCCGATTCGATCAGTTCGAACAAGGTCATGCCTGCGCCTGGCGTTCCACGTTGTTCAGGTTTTCCAGAACGCGGCGATAAATGTTCTTCAGCGGCTCGATGTCGGCAATGCTCACGTACTCGTTGATCTTGTGGATGGTGGCGTTCGGGGGGCCCATTTCAATGACCTGCGGACAGACTTGAGCGATGAAGCGTCCATCGCTGGTTCCGCCAGTGGTTGAGAGCTGGGTCTGAAGGCCGGTCTCCGACAAAATGGCGGTCTGCACCGCTTCGACCAAGGTGCCAGGTGTGGTCAAGAAGGGCAGTCCGCCAATGGTCCAGGTCAGGTCATACTCGAGCTCATATTTTTCCAGTACGCGCGCCAATCGGGTTTGCAAAGCATCTGGCGTGGACTCGGTGGAAAACCGGAAGTTGAAATCGATCACAACATGGCCAGGGATCACATTGCTGGCACCGGTGCCTCCATGGATGTTGCTGATCTGCCAGGTGGTGGGTGGGAAAAATGCATTGCCAGCATCCCATTGCATGCTGACCAACTCCGCGAGCGCGGGCGCAGCCAGATGAATGGGATTTTTGGCCAGATGTGGGTAGGCAATATGACCTTGTACGCCCTTGACCGTCAGCTTGCCGCTCATCGTGCCGCGGCGTCCGTTTTTGATCATGTCGCCCGTGCGCTCAACCGATGTTGGCTCGCCCACGATGCAGTAGTCCAGTCTTTCGCCACGTGCCTGCAAGGCTTTGCAGACAACAACGGTTCCATCGTTTGCCGGCCCTTCTTCATCACTGGTCAACAACATAGCAATGTTGAAAGCGGGATTCGGGTTGGCAGCAACAAACTCCTCAATCGCCACCACAAACGCTGCCAGGGACACTTTCATGTCACTGCTGCCGCGGCCATAGAGCTTGCCGTCGCGGTGGCTGGGTGTGAAGGGCGCGCTGTGCCATTCACTCAAAGGCCCGGTGGGTACGACATCGGTATGTCCGGCAAAAACAAATGTCTTCGCGTTTGCTTGCGCTGCTGCAGAATCTATAGCATTCTTTGCAGAATCGACGAGGGCTACAGGTCGTTTTGCCCAAAGGTTGGTAACGGAGAAGTCTGCTGGTCCGCTAACCATCGTCTCGCACTCGAAGCCGATCGCGCGTAGGCGGTCTGCGATGAGATCTTGACAACCGGCATCGCTGGGCGTGACCGAGGACCGGGCAATCAACTGCTCGGCCAAACGCAATGTGTTGGTCATATAGCCCCCGCGCTTGCCACGGTGTGGGCTGCACTGATCACGGCAAGCGCGGTTCTCATGAATGTTTGACGTCCAGCGTGATTTCTGTAAACGATGCTTCTTCCTGCTCTTCTTGCGCTGCAACGGGTGCCGCAGCTTTGCTAAAGTCGTTTTGTAGACGCCACATCAAGTTGGTGGGTGAGTCGGCATTGGCCAGACCTTCCTTGCGGTCTACCACGCCTTCGACAATCATGCGCGCAATGTCGTGTTCAAACGACTGAGAGCCCTCGGCCATGGACTTTTCCATTGCCTCTTTGACGCCCGAAAAGTCACCTTTTTCAATGAGTTCGGAGACCAGCTTCGTATTGAGCAGCACTTCAATGGCAGGCACGCGGGTGCCTGCGATATTGCGCAGCAAGCGTTGCGACACAATGGATTTCAGTGCAGCGGCCAAGTCTCCCAACATGGTGGGGCGCACTTCTACAGGGTAAAAGCTCAATATTCGGTTCAAGGCCTGGTAGCTGTTGTTGGCGTGCATGGTGGCCAGGCACAAGTGACCGGATTGCGCGTAAGCAATGGCCGCTGACATGGTCTCGCGATCCCGAATTTCGCCAATCAGAATCACATCGGGTGCCTGTCGCAGCGCGTTCTTCAATGCGACCTGCAGTGACTTGGTGTCCGAGCCCACTTCGCGCTGGTTGATGACCGATTTTTTGTTCTTGAACAAAAACTCAACCGGGTCTTCAATGGTCAGAATGTGGCCTGAGACCATGGTATTGCGATGGTCAATCATGGAGGCCAACGTGGTACTTTTCCCCGCACCTGTAGCGCCTACCATCAAGACCAAGCCGCGCTTTTCCATGATCAGGTCACCCAAAATCGGTGGCAGGTAAAGCTCAGCGAGCGCCGGTACGTCTACCGAGATGTATCGAAATACTGCTGCAATACTGCCGCGCTGGCGCATGGCACTGACACGGAATCGCCCAACGCCAGCAATGGGGAAGCCCATGTTGAGCTCGCCTTCTGCGTCCAGTTCTGCCATACGGTCGGCTGGCAAGATTTCCGCCAACAAGTTGCGGGTGGCCTCTACCGGAAGCGACTGGTTGTTGATGGGCACGCATTGCCCATTGATCTTGATCAGCGCCGGCGAATTGGCTGATAGGTAGACGTCCGAAGCCTTTTTTTCGCTCATCAAGCGCAGAATGCGCTCCATGGTGCCAGATGCATTGGGAGTCGTTGCCATGGTTCAGCCTCGGTTGGAATTCAACGGATTCAGTCGCGCAGCAAATCGTTGAGCGATGTTTTGGCCCGAGTCTGGGCATCCACGCGCTTGACGATGATGGCGGCATACAGGTTGTATTTTCCACCGTCTTTTGGCAATGTGCCACTGATAACGACAGAACCCGATGGGATGCGTCCGTAGCTCACAACACCGGTGGCCCGGTCATAAATGGGGGTGCTCTGTCCGATGTACACACCCATCGACAGCACCGAATTTTCTTCCACGATAACGCCTTCCACCACTTCGGAGCGGGCGCCGATAAAGCAGTTGTCTTCAATGATGGTGGGGTTGGCCTGCATGGGTTCCAACACGCCGCCGATGCCTACGCCGCCCGACAAATGGACGTTTTTTCCAATCTGTGCGCAGGATCCAACGGCCGCCCACGTGTCAACCATGGTGCCTTCATCCACATAGGCACCAATGTTGACGAAACTGGGCATCAGAATGGTCCCTTTGGCCACATAACTGCCGCGGCGTGCAACAGCCGGTGGCACCACCCGCGTGCCGGACGCGCGCATTTCTTCCGCCGACAGGTTGGCAAATTTCGTTGCAACCTTATCGTAAAAGCCCAATTGCCCAGCCTGGATGACCTCGTTGTCCCGCAGGCGGAAGCTCAGCAAAACAGCTTTCTTGATCCATTGATGGGTGGTCCATTGGCCGACGCTTTCGCGTGTCGCCACGCGCAGGCGACCGTTGTCGAGTTCACGGATCACATGCTCCACGGCATCACGCACTTCCGGCGTTGAAGATTGCACAGAAATATTGGCGCGGTCTTCCCACGCGGCGTCGATGATGTTTTGGAGTTGTTGGCTCATGGGTTCATTTCCTGGTTGATCAAATGCGACCGGTTGCATAACGCAGGGTCGCTTGGTTTTATTTTCGGGACTGCACGAATTCGACAATACGTTGCGCAGCTTCTACACACTCAGCGGTTTCCGCAACCAATGCCATGCGGATACGGCTTGCGCCGGGGTTGAATCCCTGGGCGTCACGGGCCAAGAAACTGCCGGGCAACACCGTCACATTGTAAAGAGTGAAGAGGTCGCGCGCGAAGTCGGTGTCGCTACCGTCAACTTTGGCCCATAAATAGAAGCCGGCATCGGGCAATGCGACATCCATAACCTGTGTCAAAAGCGGCGTGACTTGGGCGAACTTCGCACGGTATTGCTCGCGGTTGTCACGCACGTGTTGTTCATCGTCCCATGCGGCAATGCTGGCAGCTTGAACGACCGTGCTCATCGCGCTGCCATGGTAGGTGCGGTACAACAAAAACTGTTTGATCAAAGCTGCATCGCCAGCGACAAACCCGCTGCGCATGCCCGGCACATTGCTGCGTTTGGACAGGCTGGTGAAAGAGACAAGATTTTTAAAGCCAGCGCGCCCCAGCCTTGCAGCGGCCTCCAGACCGCCCAATGGGGGATCTTCGCGAAAGTAGATTTCGCTGTAACACTCGTCTGACGCAATAACAAAGCCGTAGCGGTCACTCAGCGCGAACAGCTTCTCCCATTCGGACAACGGCATGACAGCACCCGTCGGATTGCCAGGCGAACAGACAAACAGCAGTTGCGTGCGCGCCCACACGGCCTGCGGCACCGAGTCCCAGTCTTGTGCAAAATTGCGTGCGGGGTCCGATGGGACGTAGTACGGCTGCGCGCCCGACAAAAATGCAGCGCCTTCGTAGATTTGGTAGAAGGGATTGGGGCACACCACAACTGCGGGCTGCTTGTCGTGGGCGTGTTGCGACGGATTCACCACAGTTTGCACAAAGGCAAACAAGGCTTCCCGCGAACCGTTGATCGGGAGAACTTGGGTTTCTACGTCAAGTTGCAGCCCGTAGCGCCGCTCCAGCCAGTTTCCAATAGAGCGGCGCAGGCTCAATAACCCCGTCGTTGCTGGGTAAATGGACAGCCCGCCTTGTGGGTCCATGATGGCATCACAGTAAGCCTTTTTAATAAGGTCTGCCGTGGCGTGGCGTGGCTCGCCAATGCCAAGGCTGATAGGGCGAAAAGTGGGGTTGGGCGTGATAGAGGCAAACAATTGCCGCAGGCGCTCGAACGGATAGGCCTGCAGTTGCGATAAATTCGGATTCATGGGGCATCATTATCCCTGAGCAATTGCTACACTCGGTTGCAATGGGTCGTGGCATCGCGGCAAATTTCGGTCAGTTCAAGGAGTATTCAATGGGGCAGACGGCAAACGGCGGGCAAGCATGGATTCACCTCGACATTGCACGGGCGTTGGAGCAAATTGGCGACGAAGACGCATTGCGGGGAATGTTGCCCATGTTGCAGGAAATGCTGGAGCGCGATTTGCCGCAAATCGCCCAATGTTTGGGAAATGATGATGTGCGCGGCGCCAATCCCCTGTTGCATTCCATGAAGGGCTGCTTGCCAATCTTTTGCGCACCGGCATTGTGTGAGCAGCTTACCAAGGTGGAACATATGAGCAAGGCTGGCGGAATTGTCGAGGTCAGTGCGGCATTTGCGGATCTGAACCCCAAGCTGCTGGTTTTGAAACAAGAAGTAGCACAGTATTTGTCCGGCTCAGGCGAAGCGGCGTAACATGAAACGGTTCATCGTTAACTCTTTGGCTGCGCCAAAGAGACGCGATTTGGAGGTTTGAAGTGGATATCAAAAGAGCGCGTATTGTGGTGGTTGAAGATGAAAGCATCATGAGTACTTTCATTTTGAACAGCTTGCGGCGTATAGGCATTCTCGATTTGTACGCGTTTCCGGACGGCGGCAGCGCGTTGCGCGAGATCGCAAACCTGAAGCCCGACCTGATCTTGACGGATATTCACATGCAGCCCGTTGGAGGCCTGGAGTTTGTGCGGCAATTGCGTGCATTGCCCAACAATCAATTGAGCAATACAAAGGTCATATTTTTGAGTGCGGATTCTTCGGCCGCAACGGTGGGTGAAGCACTTCCTCTGGGCGTGACGGGTTACATGGTTAAACCCCCATCGCTGACAGCACTTGCCACCAAGATTGAGGCGGCCTTGCGCTCCTGAGGCTGTCTAACTTGATTGGTACCGCGGTTGTACGTGGCGCGACTGACGCGCACGGTATCATTGGGCCTCGTTGGTTTTTGCAGATGCATTACAAAAGTCAATGAAATCAATCGCTTAGCTCAATTTCCTGCCTGTGCGTCTCAACTCCATCAAGCTTTCCGGATTCAAATCCTTCGCTGAACCGACCAATTTCCTGTTGCCGGGCCAATTGGTGGGTGTCGTCGGGCCCAATGGCTGCGGCAAGTCCAACATCATGGACGCCGTACGCTGGGTCTTGGGCGAGAGTAAAGCCAGTGAGTTGCGTGGTGAGTCCATGCAGGACGTGATTTTTAACGGCACCACCACGCGAAAGCCAGCCAGCCGCTCCAGCGTAGAACTGATTTTTGACAATGCCGACCACCGCGCCGGTGGGCAATGGGGGCAGTTTGCCGAGATTGCGGTCAAGCGCGTGTTGACGCGTGATGGCACTTCCAGTTACTTCATCAACAACCAGCCAGTGCGCAGGCGTGATGTGCAAGACGTGTTCTTGGGCACAGGCCTCGGTCCACGCGCGTACGCCATCATTGGCCAGGGCACTATTAGTCGGATTATTGAGTCCAAGCCTGAAGAACTGCGTCTGTTTTTGGAAGAAGCGGCCGGTGTTTCCAAATACAAAGAACGCCGTCGCGAGACCGAAAACCGCCTGGCCGACACCCGCGAAAACCTCACCCGCGTGGAAGACATTTTGCGTGAGCTCAATGCCAATCTGGAGAAGCTGGAAAAGCAGGCAGAGGTTGCCCAAAAATACAATGCGCTGCAAGGTGACGTCACCCTCAAACAGCACCAGCAATGGTTTTTGAAGCGCGCAGAAGCGCTTGCTGACCAAAGCAAAGTGAAGATGGACGCCGAAGGTGCGGTCAACGCGCTAGAGGGCCGTATGGCCGACTTGCGCCGTGTTGAATCCGAGCTGGAAACCGTTCGCCAAGCGCATTACGCGGCGGGTGATCAGGTCAACCAGGCGCAAGGTCTTTTGTATGAAGCCAGCACCGACGTGGGCCGCCTCGAAGCCGAGATTCGCTTTGTGGTGGAAGGCCGTCAACGTGCTGAGCAACGCCTGGCCGCTTTGCAGGAGCAAATTGGCCAATGGGCTGCGCGCAAGGAAGACGCCATCGCCGAGACCGAGCGCCTGGCCGAACTGGCTTTACTCGGTGACGAGCAGACCGAGCTGTTGTCGGCACAAGTCGAAGAACAGGCGCAACAATTGCCAGACCTGGAAGATGCATTGACCGCAGCCCAATCGGCTGCCAATAACCAGCGTGGCAGTGTTGCGCAGGTTCAGCAGCAGATTCAGGTGTTGGCGGCCGAGCAGCGCGGCATCGAAGAGCAATTTCGGCAAATTTCAACCCGGCGTGAGCGCCTGGCCACCGATCGCAATGGGCTGGCTGCGCCTGACGAATCGCGGTTGCAAGACTTGGAGCTGCAGTTAGCCGATGCGCAAGAGGCAGCGGCCGTTGCCGATGCCCGATTGCAAGAGTTGCAAGAACTCCTGCCCCAGCGCGATGAGGCCCGGCGCAACCAGCAACAAGCCGTCAATGAAGAGTCTGCCCGCCAGGCAGACCTGTCGGCCCGGCTGGAGGCACTCAAGACCCTGCAGGAAAAAGTCAAGACTGATGGCAAGCTGCAACCGTGGCTGGCAAAGCATGGGCTTGATCATTTGCAGGGCTTGTGGACGCGGATTCACATCGAGCAGGGCTGGGAGAATGCGTTGGAAGGCGCACTGCGTGAACGGCTCGCTGCGCTGGAGGTTTCACGGCTAGAGCTGGTTCGCGCCTTTTCAACCGACGCGCCGCCTGCCAAACTCTCATTTTTCAGCCCTCCGTCTGCTGCGGTGCCAGAGCACGCGGGCAGCATGCCCCGGCTGGCCGATCTGCTGCGCATCAACGATGCGGGTCAGAAGGGGGTGTTTGCGCACTGGCTGCATGGGTGCTATACCGCCCCCAGCTTTGAAGACGCGTTGGCACTGCGTGAGAAGTTGCAGCTTGGCGAAAGTATTTATGTGAAGTCCGGCCATGTTGTCACCGCGCACAGCGTGAGCTTCTATGCGCAGGACTCTGAGCAGGCAGGTCTGTTGGCTCGCGCACAAGAGATCGAAAATCTGGAAAAGCAGCTGCGCGCGCAAGTCATGATTGCAGATGAAGCCCGCGCCGCCTTGGTGCGCGCTGAGGCCGCATATGCCGATGCGTCGCAGCGCTTGGCGAGCGTGCGGCGTGAAGCAGCAGACACTCAAACCCAAGCCCATACGCTACAAGTGGAGACCTTGCGCCTGTCGCAGCTGGCCGAGCAGGCCCGTGCCCGCAGTGCGCAGATTGAAGCCGACCTGGAAGAGGTGCAAGCACAGCTTGACGATCTGCAAGAGCGCAGGGCCACCGCAGAGGGGCGGTTTGAGGCGCTGGACATACAACTGGCCGAATCCCAAGAACACCACGCCCAATTGGACGAGCGTGTGATTGAAGTCCAGCGCAAACTGACCCAGTGCCGCGAGCAACAACGCAGTCTGGAGCGCCAGGCGCAAGAAGCACAGTTTGCGCAACGCAGTTTACAAGCGCGCAATGCCGAGTTGGCCCGTGCCATCGATACAGCCACCCAGCAAACCGATGCAGTGCATGCTGAGGTACAGCGTGCCCGTGATGAACTCACCCGCCTGACCGATGCGGCAGCCCAGGCCGGTCTGCAACAAGCGCTGGCCCTGAAGCACGAGCGCGAGCAAGCACTGGGTGCCAAGCGCAGTGAATACGATGACCTGACGGCCAAACTGCGTGCCAGCGACGAACGCCGCTTGCAACTGGAGCGCGAGCTGGACCCGCTGCGCCAGCGCATCACCGAATTCCAGTTAAAGGAGCAAGCCGCGCGCTTAGGATTCGAGCAGTATGAACAGCAGCTGCTCGATGCCCAGGCCGATTTGCAGGCAGTGGAGCAATCCATCCAGGATGGAAATGTGCGCCTCACCGGCATGCAGAGCGAGATCGACCGTCTGCACCGCGAAATTGCAGCCTTGGGTGCTGTCAATTTGGCTGCACTGGACGAACTGGCATTGGCGCGCGAGCGCAAGCAGTTCCTGGACTCGCAAAATGCCGATCTGGCCCAGGCCATGCAAACACTGGAAGACGCCATTCGCAAGATCGACGGTGAGACCCGCGACATGCTCTCGGGCACCTTTGAGAAAGTCAACCAGCACTTTGGGCGCATGTTCCCCGAGTTGTTTGGTGGTGGCAATGCCCGGCTGGTGATCACCGGCGATGAGATTCTGGATTCAGGCGTGCAGGTCATTGCCCAGCCACCTGGCAAAAAGAACCAGACCATCCATTTGCTCTCGGGTGGTGAAAAGGCGCTGACCGCGATCGCGCTCGTGTTCGCGATTTTCCAGTTGAACCCCGCTCCATTTTGTTTGCTCGACGAGGTGGACGCGCCGCTGGACGATGCCAACACCGAGCGGTATGCCAAACTCGTGCGCAGCATGAGCAAAGAGACCCAATTCCTCTTCATCAGCCACAACAAGATCGCTATGGAAATGGCCGAGCAACTCATTGGTGTCACGATGCAAGAACAAGGCGTGTCGCGCATTGTTGCGGTGGACATGGAGTCGGCTCTTACCCTGGCAGAACTCGCTTAATGCTTTTATGAACCGCTACGCTCCTTATCTACTCTCCCACGCGGCAGATACGCAGGAGGCTCCATGAGCTCTTTTCAGATTGGTTTGGCGATCGCTGGCGGAGTGGTGCTGGCGGCTGTTGTCGCGCATGGTGCCTGGAACGCACGCAAGCACGCGCCACGGCAGGCCAGCCCCGAATCATCAACCGAACCCTCAGAAGCCACCTTGCAGGAACCGACCTTCGAGGATGACGGGCACGGAAACCACACCATGACGCTACCGCCTGTCATGCGGCGGTCGGTTATGGATTCCTTGATTGACGTCATCGCCACTGTGGCATTGGACGGGCCCAGTCAGGTGGTCTCTGGGGAAGCAGCTATTGCGGCCATGCCCGCCACGCGGCGCGCGGGCAGCAAACCCTTTGCCATAGAAGGCTACAACCTAGCAACGCTGGTCTGGGAAGTGCCGGTGCCAGGTCAGCGCTATGGTGGTTTTCAGGCTGGTGTGCAGTTGGCCAACCGCTCGGGTGCGCTGAACGAAATTGAATATTCGGAGTACGTGGTCAAAACCCAGGCCTTCGCTGATGCAATTAACGCTACGCCTGAGTTTCCGGAAATGTTGGAAGAAGTAGCCCGTGCGCGTGAGTTGGATCAGTTTGCCAGCGCGCATGATGCCCAGCTGGGCTTTACCATCCGTGCCCGTAATGCTTCCTGGAGCCCGGGCTATGTACAGCAAAACGCGGCACGTCAAGGCTTTGTGGCGGGCGTCATTCCCGGTCGCATGGTGCTGCCAGCCAGCACAGAAGGTCTGGCACCCATCCTGGTGCTGAGTTTTGATTCGCAAGCTGCCTTGGCTGAAGACCCAGCACAGTCAGCCATTCGTGAAATTGCACTGCACCTGGATGTGGCGCAAGTGGACCGCGAAGAGCAACCGTTTGAGCGCATGCGAGAAGTTGCCGCCGCGTTGGCGCAGACCATGGACGGCGTTGTGACGGACGACAACGGCCAACTATTGACCGCACAGATCATGGACGGCATTGGCGCTGAATTGCAAAGCCTCTATGACACGCTGGAGCAGCGTGACCTGGCAGCCGGGTCGCTGCTGGCACGGCGCTTGTTTGCCTGAGCTGCACAGCAACGAAGAGAACTAGGCCATGGCCAACCTGGATCTGTTTGCTGCGCATACCGAAGGTTCCGCGGACCATGCCCGTGTGCAGACTTTGCACACGCTGCTGCATACCTATGCACACCAGTACTATGTGCAGGACGTACCCCAGGTGCCCGATGCCGAGTACGACCGGCTGTTTCAGGAGTTGCAGGCTATCGAGGTGGCACACCCTGAATGGATAACGCCCGACTCGCCCACCCAGCGTGTGGGCGGCAAGCCGCTGGATCAGTTTGCATCCGTGCGCCATGCCGTGCCCATGCTGAGCATACGCACCGAGACCGATACACAAGCCAGCGGCGCGCACAATTTTGACGCGCGTGTGCGCAAAGAACTGGGTTTGGCTGAGACCGATCCACCTGTGGAGTATGTGGCCGAACTCAAGTTTGACGGCCTGGCCATGAACTTGCGCTATGAGCATGGCGTGCTGGTGCAGGCTGCTACGCGCGGTGATGGCGAGACGGGTGAAGACGTCACGCAAAATATTCGTACCATTGGCCAGATACCGCTGAAGCTGCATTATGTGGCCCCCACGCTCGACACGGGCGTGCCCTCGCTGCCCCCCAAGGGGGCTCTCGCGCCTTCGGGCGGCCCGGCGGCACTCGGCGTTCCGGCGGTGCTGGAAGTTCGCGGCGAGGTCTATATGCGCCGTGATGACTTTGAGGCCCTCAACGAAAGACAGCGCGCCAAGGGCGATAAAACCTTTGTGAACCCACGCAATGCTGCCGCTGGTGCGGTGCGCCAGCTGGACCCTGCCATTGCCGCCCAGCGCCCATTGAGCTTTTTTGCCTATGGGCTGGGCGAAGTCACGCCAGTGGAGCAGGGCGGTCCTGCTTTTGGCACCCATTACGAACTGCTTCAAACCCTGAAACATTGGGGTTTTCCGGTCGCAGCCCTCGTGGAATGTGCACAAGGCGCTACAGAACTAATAGCGTACCATCAGCGCATCGGGCAAACGCGTGATCAGCTTCCCTACGACATAGACGGCGTGGTCTACAAGGTCAACAGCCTGGCTCTGCAGCAACAGCTTGGCTTTGTCACCCGCGAGCCGCGCTGGGCTGTGGCCCATAAATATCCCGCGCAAGAGCAGATCACCAAGGTACTGGGCATCGATGTGCAAGTGGGTCGCACCGGCAAGCTCACACCCGTGGCGCGGCTGGACCCCGTGTTTGTTGGCGGTACCACGGTGTCAAATGCCACCTTGCACAACCTGTTTGAACTGCGCCGCAAGAAAGTGCGCGTGGGCGACCAAGCCATCGTGCGCCGGGCAGGCGATGTGATTCCTGAGGTAGTAGGGGTGGTTAGTACGGGGCCTCGCGCGATGTACGTGCCCAACTTCCGCATGCCGCGCAGCTGCCCCATCTGTGGAAGCACAGTGGTCCGTGAAAAGAGCGAGGTCAACCATCGTTGCAGTGGCGGCTTGTTTTGTGCTGCGCAACGCAAACAGGCCATCCTGCATTTCGCCCAACGGCGCGCGGTAGAGGTCGAAGGCTTGGGTGAAAAGCTTGTCGACCAATTGGTAGACAACCAGGTCATCCGCACCCTGCCAGACCTCTACAAACTCGGCCTGACCGCACTCGCAGCGTTGGATCGCATGGCAGAGAAGTCCGCCCAAAATATTGTGGACGCGCTGGAAAAATCCAAGCACACCACGCTGCCCCGGTTTCTCTATGGCCTGGGCATTCGCCATATTGGTGAAGCCACGGCCAAAGACCTCGCGCGCCACTTTGGCACGCTGGATGCCATCATGGCGGCGACTGAGGATCAACTGCTGGCGGTCAATGATGTGGGCCCCATCGTCGCAAAAAGTCTGCACACGTTCTTTGCGCAACCGCACAACCGCGAGGTGGTGGAGCAATTGCGCGCGTGCGGTGTGACATGGGAAGAGGGCGACGCTGCGGTTCAAACGCCAAAGCCCTTGGCCGGCAAAACATTTGTCCTTACCGGCACCTTTCCCACCCTGAGCCGCGATCAAGCAAAAGACCTACTGGAGGCTGCCGGTGCCAAAGTGGCGGGCTCGGTTAGCAAGAAGACAGACTTTGTAGTGGCCGGTGCGGATGCTGGCAGCAAACTGGAGAAAGCCCTGGCATTGGGTGTGGCAGTGATAGATGAAGCGGCCATGTGTGCAGTGCTGGCCCCAGCCCCAGGAGGTGAAGACAATGGCAGTGCGTGAAATCCTCAAAATGGGCGACCCCCGTCTTCTACGAACCGCGCAACCCGTAGCACCGGCGGACTTCGACTCTGACGCTCTGCACCTGCTGGTCAGCGATCTGCTGGACACCATGGTGGCGGCTAATGGTGCGGGCCTGGCTGCGCCGCAGATTGGCGTGGACCTGCAGGTGGTGATTTTTGGCAGTGGCGATGCCAACCCGCGTTACCCGAATCGCCCACTGGTCCCGCGCACGGTGCTGGTCAACCCGGTCATCACACCGTTGAATGCAGACGGAAGTGCAGCCGAGCAAGCTGGCGAAGGCCTGCAAGACGAGGATTGGGAAGGCTGTCTGTCGGTGCCGGGTCTGCGGGGTAAAGTGCCACGTTGGTCCCGCATTCGCTACACCGGGTTTGACCAATATGGCGATGCCATTGACCGCATGGTTGAAGGCTTCCACGCCCGTGTGGTGCAGCACGAATGCGACCACCTGTGGGGCACGCTGTACCCGATGCGCATGCGCGATTTCAGCCAATTTGGCTACACTGAGGTCTTATTCCCTGAGGTAGCGTCATGATGAACATGAGCCCTGAACTCACCAAAAAGCTCACCGCTGCAGTGGACGGCATGCCCGCCTTTCCCAAAAGCGTGCAGCGGGTGCTGGAGCTGACCCGTGACGTCAATAGCACCCCCAAGGACCTGGTAGAGGTCATTGACAAAGACCCGGTGCTCACGGTCAAGATCCTCAAGGTAGTTAACTCCGCCTACTACAGCCTGCCCAAGCAAATTACCTCTGTGGGCCATGCGGTGGTGTACATGGGCTTTAACACCATCAAGAATCTGGCGCTCAGCATCGCCGCCATCGGCATGCTCCCCAAGACCAACGAGGCCGATTTTGATGGGCAGCAGTATTTGCTGCACTCCCTGGCCACTGCAGCCATTGCCAAGCAGCTCGCGCTGAAAGTGGACGACGCAGACCCCATGGACTGCTTTATTGCCGGCCTGTTGCACGATTTTGGCAAGGTGGTGTTGGCGCAATTTCTGCCGCAAGAGTTTCGTGCGGCGCTCGCAGTGAGCAAGGAAAAAGGTACGTCCCTACACTTGGCCTTGCGCGAAGTGCTGGGTGTCGACCACGCCGTCGTGGGTGCCATGCTGGTCGAGAAATGGCGCTTTGCGCCCAAGCTGGTGGAAACCATTCGCCACCAGTACGGCCCCGAGTTGGCCGACTCCGACATGATCGCCTGCGTGTTTGCCGCCAACCAAATCAGCAAAAAACTCAACTTTGGTTTTGCAGGTAACTTGTTGGTCGAAGACTTCCCGCCCAAAGTGGCCAAGCGCCTGGGCGGCACGTTGGATGAGGTGATTGCCCGTTTGGGCGATCTGGGTCCATTGTTCGAGGAAGCCCAGGTTTTTTCCAAGCTTTAGAAGCTTTTTTGGCCGCTAGCCCTCGTGGAATGTGCGTAAGTTGCTATTATTTGCATAGCAAATTTCTCACGCCGCCAGCGCTTCCAATAACTCTGTTTCAATGGCGATCTGCTTGCGGTTGTGCTGCAGCTCGGGCCCATCGATCAAAAACGTGTCGTCCACGCGCTCACCCAGTGTTGCAATTTTTGCCAGCTGCACATTGATCTGGTGGCGCGCCAGTACCCTCGACAGGCTATAGAGCAGGCCAACACGGTCACTGGCGGAAATGTTAAGCACCCAGCGCTGACCTTTTTCGTCGGGTGTTAAGGTGACCCGTGGTGCGATGGGGAAGCTCTTGACCCGCCGTGAAACACGCCCACGGCTGGGCGGCGGTAGCGGCCCGGCATCGGCAATGACCTTGGCCAATCCGTTTTCCAGCATGCTGGTCACTTCGCGGTACTCATCGGGGCTGGCCGAGGTGACCACCTGAAACGTATCCAGCGCGTGCCCATTTTTGGCGGTGTGGATGCGGGCATCCAGAATACTAAAGCCGTGCTGGTCGAAATAGCCACAAATCCGCGCAAACAGGTCGCTTTGGTCCGGGGTATAGACCAGCACTTGCAGACCTTCCCCGGCAGGCGAGCGCCGAGCCCGCACAATCGCCTTGGGGGTGCCCACCAGCCGCGAGAGCTGGCGGGTGTGCCAAGCAATGTCGGCAGCGTCGTGTCGCATGAAGTAGCCCACATCCAATGTGTCCCACAGCGGCTTATGCGCCTCAAACGGGAGGGAGTGCATGTTGAGCGTGACCAAGGCTTCGCGCTTGTGTGCCTCGACCTCTGCGTCCGGGTCGGGCGCATGCCCGCCCAAGGCGCGGCTGGTGTAGCGGTACAGGTCTTCCAGTAGCTTGCCTTTCCAGGCATTCCATACTTTGGGCGAAGTGCCGCGAATGTCGGCCACCGTCAGCAAGTACAAGGCGGTGAGCCTGCGTTCGTTGCCCACGCGTTTGGCAAAGTTGGCAATCACCTGGGGGTCGCTCAGATCGGTCTTTTGCGCGATATGGCTCATGGTCAGGTGCTCGCGCACCAGAAACTCAATCAAATCCGTATCGTCAGCAGGTATGCCATGTTGCTTGCAAAAACGCCGCACTTCCATGCCGCCCAAGTCGGAGTGGTCACCGCCACGGCCCTTGGCAATGTCGTGAAAAATCGCCGCAATCGACAGCAGCCAAGGCTTGTCCCACCCCGCTGCCAATTGGGAGCAGAGCGGGTATTCGTGTGCATGCTCCACGGTGAAGAAACGGCGCATATTGCGCAAGACCATCAGGATGTGCTGGTCCACGGTATAGACGTGGTACAGGTCGTGCTGCATTTGGCCGACGATGCGGCGAAACACCCATAGATAGCGCCCCAGAACCGACGTCTGGTTCATCAGGCGCATGGCATGGGTAATGCCAGAAGGTTGCATCAGAATGTTGATGAACGTCTGGCGATTCACCGGGTCGCTGCGAAAGTGCGCGTCCATCAAACCCCGTGCGTTGTACAAAGCCCGTAAGGTACGTGCCGAAAGGCCTTTGGCGCCAACGGTGGTCTGGTACACCAAAAACGTTTCCAGTATCGCGTAAGGTTCACGCTGGTACAGGTCATCACTCACCACATCAATCATGCCCGCCTTGTCATTGAAGCGGTCGTTGATGCGACGGGGCGAGTGGGTGGAGGGGTTGAGTCGCTCTTCAATGTTGAGCAGCAAAATCTGGTTCAACTGTGCTACCGCCTTGGCGGCCCAGTAGTAGCGTTTCATCAGCACTTCGCTGGGCCGAACCATGGTCTTGTTGTCCGAGTTGACCGCTGGTGCATCACCATACCCAAACGACAGGGCCATCGTGTTCTGCATGTCGAAAATCAGCCGGTCTTCGCGGCGGCCCGCAATCAGGTGCAGGCGGGCGCGAATGCGCATGAGCATGGACTCGTTGCGCTGGATTTGCTTGATTTCAAAAGGTGTCGCTAGTCCATTGGCTGCAAGCGACTCCCACTTGTCGCCAAAGCCTGCCGCCTTGGCCACCCACAGGATGACCTGCAGATCGCGCATGCCGCCGGGCGACTCCTTGCAGTTGGGCTCCAGCGCATACGGCGTGTTCTCGTATTTGGTGTGGCGCTGGCGCATTTCCAGCGTCTTGGCCACAAAGAAGGCCTTGGGGTCAATGTCTTTGAAGAACGCAACCTGAAACTCGTGCACCAACCCTGCACTACCCGTAATCAGGCGGCACTCCAGCAACGCGGTTTGGATGGTGACGTCTTTTTGGGCTTCCGCCAGGCAGCTTGACAGCGTGCGCACGCTGGAGCCAATCTCCAGGCCAGTATCCCAGCAGCTGCCAATGAATGCTTCAATGCGGCTCTTGAGGCCCGCATCCGTGTCCGGATCAAACGCATCGGGTAGCAACAGCAACACGTCGATGTCAGAGTGTGGGAACAATTCACCGCGCCCATAGCCGCCTACCGCCAACAGCGCAAACGGTGACTGCAGGCCGGCATGGCTCCAGAGTTTCTTCAGCACGCCATCAGCCAGTTGGGCAAGCCGGTGCAAGGCTTTGCTGACATCTCTGCCCGTGGCACGTCCTTGGCCCAGAGCCTGTAGCAGTTGTGCTTTTTGGAGGCGGTACTCGGTGCGAATCGCTTGCAAATCAGCCATCGGTATGGCTACTTAAGCGGTGGCCGGCGTGGCGGCTTGCGCAGGCACAAATGCCGGAATGGGTGGCGAACCAGCGGACACGGTCAGCACCTCATAGCCCGTGCGGGTTACCAGCACGGTGTGCTCCCATTGGGCTGATAGCGAATGGTCTTTGGTGACGATGGTCCAGCCGTCTTTCTCTGGCCCATTCTTAATGTCTTTTTTGCCTGCATTGATCATGGGCTCGATGGTGAATGTCATGCCTTCCACCAGCTTCTCCAGGGTTCCGGGGCGGCCATAGTGCAGCACCTGCGGCTCTTCATGAAAGATCTGGCCAATGCCGTGGCCACAAAACTCCCGCACCACGCTAAACCCATGGCCTTCGGCAAACTGCTGGATCGCGTGGCCGATATCGCCCAAATGAATGCCGGGCTTGACCATCATGATGCCCTTCCACATGGCTTCATACGTGATATGGGCCAGCCGCTTGGCTGCAATGGATGCATCACCCGCCACAAACATGCGGCTGGTATCCCCATGCCAGCCGTCTTTGATGACGGTGACGTCAATGTTGACCACATCGCCCTTTTTGAGCTGCTTGTCGTTGGGTATGCCGTGGCAGACCTGGTGGTTAACGGAAGTGCAGATCGACTTGGGGAAGGGGATGCTCCCGCCACCGGTGTAGTTCAGTGGTGCGGGAATGGCACCCTGCACTTGGGTGATGTAGTCATGGGCCAGCGTGTTGAGTTCGTTGGTGGTGACACCGGGTTTGACGAATGGCGTCAGGTAATCCAGCACTTCTGAGGCGAGCCGCCCCGCAACACGCATGCCCGCAATGCCTTGGGCGTCTTTGTAGGTAATGGTCATGGGACGAGATTATCCCAGAGGCGGCAGTGCACCGGTGATGTGGCCCGGGTAAGACAGGGGAATTATCGGATTGACGCGATCAGATCAAAGGTAAAGAATGGCTCGCAGGCGTTTGGTAAGACAGTGGCTTTCGACTTTTAAGGAGTTCGTAACATGGCAACTTTGAACAGCACTTACGCGTACCATCCTCATGGCAACGACCGATTCAAAGGTCTGATGCTGGTGATTGGCCTTCATATCATCCTGGTCTATGCCCTCATGTCTGGTTTGCACCGGGACATTGTGAAATTGGTCCGGCCCCCGACGACGATCGTGGATGTTCCGATCATCGAACTACCGCAGCCGCCGATACGTCAAAAGCAACCGGTTGAGCCACTGACCCCACAGACACCACAAACTGTTCAGACGGATCCCGTGATCAAGACAGACATCACCACCGAGACATCCAATTCAAACGTCAAGATTGACGAGGGCACACCCATCGCACGTGTACCAGAAGTCGCGGTATTGGCACAGAGCCGGCAGGCTGCGCCAGCTGAGGCTTCGATGGCCGTGGCCTGCCCGCACATGGTCGCCCCCGAAATGCCACGCAGGGCGATAGCAGAGGGCGCATATGGGCTGGTGCGTGCCACGGCAATTATTCGCGGTGGTGTGGTTGCGGAGGTCACTAGTATCTCGGGGCCCCGCATCTTTCATTCGGCTGTAAGAACCGCCATGCTGCAGTACAAATGCAATGCGTCTGCCGGTGAAGTTAGCGCAACGCAGGAATTCAATTTTGTATTAAGCGATTAGCGGGCGCTGCCCCGCCCGGCACCTGCTGCGCAGGCGTTGGCCTGGCTGTTGCCTCAACGCGCTGTGCCGGGTGTCTTCTTGGTTGCCACCGGTGGTGGCAGGTCTTTGGCTTGCAGTTCGCGGGCCTGTACAACCAGCTTATTGTGCGCATCCAGAAACGCGGCGGCGATGACCTTGCCTTCGTTGGTGTTGCTCCAACCCATTCCACCAGCGCCACCCATACCGCCAAATGCCAGACCGCCAAGGCCCAAGTCTGTGGTGCGGGCCGAGCCGGTTGCCGCGGCGACCTGCTCGGTGGTTTCATTGTCAGTTAGCAACAACGCCACTTGTGCTTCTTTGAGCTTGATTTGCTCCACGATGCCAATCAGCGCGCCCAATTCCCGGACCACGGGAATATGCGCCAAGACACCACCCAGGCTGCGGCCCGCGTCCTGCTCGCTGAATGTCAGGTTGGGTATGAGCGTGTACTGTGCTTCGTAGCCTTTGCCTTTTTCCACGGTGTTGCCTTGCTTGCGCAACACGCCGCTGTCTTTGAGCTGTTGTTCTTGAATGGTGCCACGCAGACCGGCCGAGCGATCCACCACGCGAAAGCAGCCGCTTTGCTGGGCCAGCAGGCGCACCAGTGGCACGGGGGAACTGGGCAAGTTGTAGCCACTGCCCATGCTGTAACCATTGGGATTTTCAGCCAGGGCCAAGGTTGCAACGGGCGCATCGCATTTCACCAACGATTTGCTCTCACCTTTCGCACCTGCCGGTCCAGCGGAGCCGGTGACTTCGGAACTGCCCCCACCGAGCTCCGTTCCCTTTTTGCCGCAGCTCGCGAGGAGCACTACCGAACAGGCCAATACGCTGCACAGCGCAAGGCGATGGAGCTTTGGCGTGCGGATGCTGGAGGGTAGCGGTGAAGGCATTGGCGAGTTCCTTGAATGGGCGGGCTTACGTGGGCGGGCAGATGTTATCCGATGGATAGGTTGTGGCATACGCTTGTGTCAGTGCATCCTCTAGCAAGTGCCCCGCCTGGTAGTGGCCCAGCGCTTGTGGGCGGGTTACCCCCGCCTGTAAATGCGTGCAGGGTTCAGGCTCACCCAGTACCATGCGCACCGGCACGCGTTCGGCGTAAATGGGAAGTGCCAAGTCTTCTTTGTCGTCGGAAATACCCTGGTCGCGCACTTTGGCAGACGCGCGCTCGATTTCCATGGCAATCACGGTCGTGGCCTTGAGTTCAAGACGCGTAGTTTGCCGCAGACCAGCAGTTCTGCCGGGGTAGAGACGGTCCACCATCATGACCATTGCGCGCTCTTTCTCTTTCTGATCCTCTACTAGTTTGGCTTTGCCAAACGCCATCACTGAGCGGTAGTCGGCGGAGTGATGGAAAGCAGAGCGGGCCAGAATTAAGCTATCCAGATGCGTGACGGTGAGGCAAGCGGGTTCGCCCTGCGAAAGGTTGCGCAACATGCGGCTCGCGCTGCTACCGTGCCAATAGAGGGTGCTGCCTTCCCGCCAGAAAAAGGTGGGCGTGCACAAAGGCTGCCCGTCCACCACGTAGGCTACGTGGCACAACATGGCCGCGTCAAGCAGGGCGTGAACCGTGGCATGGTCGTAGGCGGCACGTTCGTGCATACGTTTGACCTTGTTGGTGGAATCAATCGCGTAGGCGGGCGTGGTAGTGGGTGTATCAGGCATGGGGGTTTGTGGTCAATGGAAAAGACTCCAGCATACGGATTCTGTGGCTTGGTATAAAGTGCCAAAATCTGCAATATTTATGGTGCCACGAATCCATGCGCAAACAACGAAACACCACACATGCCACCGCAATACCGGCGTTGATCGAGGCGCCATTCGATCGCGGCAGTGGCGAGTCTTTGCAACACCAGTTGTACCGCCGAATACAGGCCGCTATCACCAGCGGGCACATGCCTGCGGGGCTGCGGCTGCCAGCATCGCGGGTGCTGGCGCAGACGTTGGGTGTGTCACGCAACACTGTCAGTCTTGCATATGAGCAGTTGCTGACAGAAGGCTATGTGTTGGCCGACAGGCAGGGTACGGTCGTGGCGGAGCTGCGGCCGCGTCGCCCAAAAGCGCAGGCGCGCACGGCAGTATCGGTGCCGCCCCGAGTATCTGAGCGATTGACCCACATTGGCGTGCGTCAGCTTGCGGACGTAGATTGCACCGCCATGCGCCCAGGTGTTCCCGCGCTATCGCAGTTTCCTTTGCGCCACTGGCGCAAAGCGCTCGACGCTGTGGTGCGCACAGCCACGCCCAGCGCGCTCAACTATGGTGATCCTTTGGGCCAAATGCCACTGCGGGCTGCTATCGCCAGCCACCTTGCGCTTACCCGCGGGGCGCGTTGCCAGCCCGAACAAGTAGTAATGACCGAGGGCACGCAAGAAGCCTTGGGCCTGTGCGTGCGTATGCTCACCAATCCCGGCGATACAGTATGGATAGAAGACCCTGGCTACCGCGGCGCGAGGACTGCATTGCAGGCGGGGGATTTGCGGATCGTGCCCAAACGCATGGACGCGGAGGGGCTACAGTTCACCGCGAGTGACTGGCGCAGTGAGCAACCCAGGCTCATTTACACCACTCCATCGCACCAGTACCCTGTAGGTACGGTCATGTCTGTCGCGCGCAAGCTTGCATTGATCACGGCAGCGCAGGCCCACGGTGCATGGATTATTGAGGACGATTACGACAGTGAGTTTCGCCACAGCGGAGACCCCATCGGTGCCATGCAGGGTTTGGTGGCCGACGCACCGGTTCTCTATGTCGGTACATTCTCAAAAACCATGTTTCCATCACTGCGGCTGGGTTTTTTGGTGCTGCCGCAGCGCTTGTTGCCGTTGTTGCGTCCTGCCTTGGGCGAGATGCTGTGTGGCGGTCACTGCCATGAACAACTGGCTATGGCGCACTTTATGGGTGCTGGACATTTTGTGCGCCATCTGGCGCGCATGCGACGCTTGTACCGGGAGCGCCAAAATGTCTTGCGCAAGGCGCTGGTGAACCATCTAGGTATACCCCACACCATTGAAGGCGGCCACAGTGGCATGCATCTGTGTGTGCGGTTTTCTGCGCAGTATCCCGATCAGGCAGTCGCCGACGCAGCGCAACGCTATGGCATGGTGCCACTAGCTTTATCGGCCTTCGCGTTAGCGCCGCAACCGCAAGACAACGGGTTGGTGCTCGGCTATGGCAACACGCCGGTAGAAACCATGGAGCCATTGGTCAAGCGGCTGGGCCGAATCTTGAAAAGCATGCGCTAAATGGGCTGGGATTCAGGCATCATTCTCTGGCATTGGTAATGGTGACATTGCCCTTCATGCCCGCGTCGTAGTGCCCTGGTTGCAGGCAAGCAAAAGTGACTTTCCCCGCGCGGGTGAATTGCCAGATGATCTCCCTCGTTTTGCCGGGCGCAACGGTGACCATGTTGGGGTCGGCGTGTTCCATCTCAGGGTGCTTTTTCATGACTTCATAGTGGGCTTTGAGTGCCTTCTCGGAACCCAAGACCATCTCGTGCTTGATCTTGCCGGAGTTCGTAACCACAAAGCGAATGGTTTCGCCTTTGCGCGCAGTAACCTCTGGCACGCTGAAGCGCATGGCATCGGACATGTCCATCTGGATGGTGCGCGTGACCTTAGAGGCCAAGCCCGGCCTGCCGATGGCTTGGTTGTCATGTCCACCGGCATGGTTGCCAGAAGCCAAGGCAGACATGGCCACCAGCGGGCCGAGCAGGATGGCGGCAAGTTTGTGGAAGTGCATGGTTTGTCTTTCGTGTTGTCTTTTGTATGGCTTTCGAAATAGTGCTGTGCTTTGCAGTGCAGCGCTTTTGCGGTCAGTGCTGCATGCCCGCATGTCCCGGCTTGCGGACTTGCACTTCCACCTCTTTGGCCGGCATATTCTGGGCCTTCATGGTTTGGCCACCTTGCGCTGCAAAGCGTGCGGGGTTGGGCAGGTCGCCGGTCCATTCAAAGGCCACCTCCCCAGCCGGGTGCTGGTACCAACCCGGGTCTTTGTAGTCGCCGGCTTTTTGGTTTTTGCGAACCTTGAGCACACTGAACATGCCGCCCATTTCGACGGAGCCAAACGGGCCTTCACCCGTCATCATGCGGGCGGTGTTGTCGGGGATGGGCATTTCCATTTCTGACATGTCGGCCATGCCGCGTTCGCCCATGGCCATGTAGCCGGGTATCACGTCGGTGATCTTGCGCGCCACCTCGCTATGGTCTACACCAATCAGGTTGGGTAGGTCGTGGCCCATGGCGTTCATGGTGTGGTGGCTCTTGTGGCAGTGGAAAGCCCAGTCGCCCGGCGCATCAGCCACAAATTCGACTTGCCGCATCTGGCCCACGGCCACGTCGGTCGTCACCTCGGGCCAGCGTGCTGTTTTGGGCACAGGCCCGCCATCGGTACCGGTGACTGAGAACTCATGGCCATGGATATGGATGGGGTGGTTGGTCATGGTCAGGTTGCCCATGCGGATGCGCACCTTGTCGTTTTGGCGCACCACTAGCGGGTCAATGCCGGGGAAAACGCGGCTGTTCCAGCTCCAGATGTTGAAGTCCAGCATGGTCATGGTCTTGGGTGTGTAGGCGCCGGGGTCAATGTCGTAGGCGTTGAGCAGAAACACAAAATCGCGGTCCACCGTGTCGATGTGTGGGTGCTTTGTCTTGGGGTGGGTCACCCAAAAGCCCATCATGCCCATGGCCATTTGCGTCATCTCGTCGGCATGCGGGTGGTACATGAAGGTGCCGGGCCTGCGTGCTACAAATTCGTAGACAAAGGTTTTGCCGGGTTGGATGGACGGCTGCGTCAGGCCGCTCACACCGTCCATGCCATTGGGCACCCGCTGGCCGTGCCAGTGCACGCTGGTGTGCTCGGGTAGCTTATTGGTGACGAACACGCGCACCTGGTCCCCTTCCACCACTTCAATAGTGGGGCCAGGTGACTGGCCGTTGTAGCCCCACAAGTGGGCCTTGAAGCCGGGGGCCATTTCGCGCAACACGGGCTCGGCCACCAAGTGGAATTCCTTCACGCCATTGCGCATGCGCCAGGGCAGGGTCCAGCCATTGAGTGTGACGACCGGGTTGTAAGGGCGGCCATTGGTCGGCGCCAGCGGGGGCATGGTGTCGGGGGTGGTTTGCAGCACAGGCTCGGGCAGTGCGGCCATGGCCACCTTGCTGACCGAAGCGGCCAACACTGCACCGGTGAGGGCACCCGCACCGCCTAAAAAATTGCGTCTATTGTTCATGGTGATCAGGGTGTGTTGGTTGACTGAAGTTTGCCGAGCAGGGTGGTGGAGAGGGCCACATCAGCCAGCCAGAATTGTTGTTCCGCATTGATGGCGGCGATGACGCTAGATATTTGCTCGCGTGTCTCGGCAATCAGCTCAAACACACCGATGATCATGCCGTTGTAGCGCAGCAGGTTTTCTTGGGCCATGGTTTTGCGCAGCGGCACGATCTCGTCGCGGTAGTGGCGGGCCAGCTCGTAGGCAGTGCGGTAGGCTGAATAGTTTTCGCGCAATTGCGATGCGGCGGTGCGCACCACGCTGTCGTACCGGTTGGCAGCAGCCAGTGTCTGCGCATCCATAGCGTGGCGCTGTGCGCCTCCCCAGTCAAAAACAGGTAGGCGGATGGCTAGTGCGTAGCCCTTGCGGTCTGAGGTCTGGCCGCTGGCCTGGTCTGTCACAGTGTCGCTGCGCAGGCCTAATTCAACATCGGCAATGGTGTGCAGGAAACTGATGCCTTGTTCCTTGCCAGCGCCTTCCAGTTGCAGGCGGGCCTGTTGCACGTCTAACCGCTGCTGCATGGCGGTGCTGGCAATAGTGCCCGCAGGGCGGGGTTCGGCTGGCAGGTCAGGCAAGCGTTCGGGCAGCTTGAGCGCTGTGGCCTGCGCGGTGTCCAGCCCTAGCTGGCGCACCAGGTCCTCCCGCGCGGCGGTGGCTGCGTGGCGGGCCAGAGCCAGTTGTGCCACGGCGTCGGCGTAAAAGGCCTGTTGGCGGGCCCGCTGCAGCTTGTTGAAGTTGCCTGCCTGCTGCATGCGTGTGGCAAGTTCCGCACTGGCTTGTGCCGCGTTGTGAACTTGCTCGGCATACTGGGCCGATTGCTCAGCCGCCACGGCCCGCACCCACGCCATACGCACCTGCGCCACGCTGTCGACCACTGCACTGCCCAATTGAAGCGTGGCTTGCGCCTGCTGGCTGCGGGCAATGTCCTGCCGTTTGGGCAGGGTCAGCAGGTCTAGCAACCCGATGGACAAGGACCGGCTCAATTCAACCTCATCAAGGCGTTTGGTGCGCTCAAAGGTAAACAAGGGGTTTGCAAGGCGGGCGGATTGGTCCATCACCGCCATGTCTGCCCAGCTTTGTGCCAGCAACGTCTGCACAGCAGGGTTATTGGCCAGGGCAAGTTCTACAGCATCTTGCATGGACAAGGGTTGGGCCAACAACTGCGCGCTGCGTGCGGCACTGGCCTGACGCAGGGCGTCAGACTGGCGCAACTCGACCGATGCAGGGACAAAGCCCTGGCTGGACAGACGCGCCTTATCCAAAGCGCCATCAAATGGAACAGAGGCGCAGCCGGAAAGCGCCAGCGCGTAAAGCGTGGTCGCGGCGAGCCGGTGCCGGGGTGAGGCAGAAAAACGGTGGATCATGAAATCCTCGTACATCAATGAAAGAGAAGCCAATGGCCAGCATGATGGCCGGTGGCGGACAAACCTAAACAACTGTAGCCCGCAGCGCGAGCGACAGCTTGACGCGTATCAAGCGCGTGGTGGTTTGTCTGGGACGGTGGCAGGGCGCAGTTGAATGCGCACCGTGGGCTCAGCCCCAATCCACAGGGGTACGGGTTCTGCGGCAGGTTGTTGCCAAGTGCCGGTGATGGCCGCACCATGGCAGCACGCGGCGCATATGCTGCAGGTGTGGGCGCCATCATGACCGCCATGCGGTGCGGTTGCGTCTGCGGGGTCACTGGCATGGTGGTGCGCCGAGTGGTCGTGTGGAGTGGCTGCGTGAGTACTGGGTGCAACCTGGCCGCAAAACAGCATGGACGCGGCTGCATAGCCTTGCAAGGGGAGGGCAGTCAACAGCAGCCAAGCCAGCAAAAAGCGCAATCGGAGCATCGTGAAGGCATTCTATGCCCGTGGGTCGGCTGGCCGGTCATCGGGGCGGGTAAAATCTACAGGCTTTGTCCCAGCGCCCATTCAGCGCGTTGAAGACGATTTGAAATTTCACCCTTCAGCCCATTTTTCCAGGCCACCCCAGTGACTCTGCACATCACCCAATTTGAGGGCAGCAATGCCCTGAGCAGCTTTCGCGTTCAACAGCTCCTGCCCTCACTGCAGGCTGTTCATGAAAAAATAGCATCGGTTTCCGCACGATTTGTCCATTTGGTGGCCAGCGATGCAGCCCCTGATGCCGCACTGAGCACCCAACTGGCCGCCTTGCTGACCTATGGCGACCCGTACACCGGCCCCACCGATGGCCCGCTGATTGTGGTGTCGCCCCGTCTGGGAACCGTGTCGCCCTGGGCGTCCAAGGCTACGGATATTGCGCACAACTGCGGCCTGGCCGTGCACCGTATAGAGCGGCTGATCGAATACCGCCTGACCCTGAAAAACGGATTGCTCAGCAAAACGGAATTGAGCGCTGAGCAACTGCAGCAAGTGGCAGCCTTGTTGCACGACCGCATGACTGAGAGCGCCATGTTGGAGCGCGCCCATGCCCTGGGCCTGTTTGGTGCCCTGCAGGCAGCGCCCATGGACCATGTGGATGTGCTCAAGGGTGGCAAAGACGCCCTGGTCAAGGCCAATACCCAGTTTGGCCTGGCCTTGGCGGCTGATGAGATTGACTACTTGGTCAACGCATTCACCCTGCTTGGCCGCAACCCCACCGACGTGGAGTTGATGATGTTTGCCCAGGCCAACAGCGAGCACTGCCGCCACAAGATTTTCAACGCGCAGTTCACCATCGACGGCGTGGCGCAGGACCAGAGCATGTTTGGCATGATCCGCCACACGCACCAGACTAACCCCCAGCACATGCTGGTGGCGTATTCGGACAATGCGTCGGTCATGGAAGGCGTTGTGGTGGAGAGGTTTGTAGCAAAAACGGCATCTAGCCCTCGTGAAATAAGCGTAGCAAGCTATGAAAAGCATAGCGAAACCAACCACATCCTGATGAAGGTGGAAACCCACAACCACCCTACCGCCATTTCCCCATTCCCCGGCGCATCCACCGGAGCGGGCGGCGAGATTCGAGACGAGGGCGCGACGGGCCGTGGCTCCAAGCCCAAGGCAGGGTTGACCGGCTTTACCGTGTCCAAGTTGTGGGGCGGTGATTTTGGCAAGCCAGAGCACATTGCCAGCCCATTGCAAATCATGGTCGAAGGCCCCTTGGGTGGCGCGGCGTTCAACAACGAATTTGGCCGACCCAACCTGCTGGGCTACTTCCGCGAATACGAGCAAAGCGTAGAAAGCAACGTTGACACCGTGCAGCGCGGCTACCACAAGCCCATCATGATCGCAGGTGGCCTGGGCATCATTGACTCCACACAAACCCACAAGATCGAATTCCCCGCTGGCAGCCTGCTCATCCAACTGGGCGGCCCCGGCATGCGCATCGGCATGGGCGGCAGCGCGGCCAGTTCCATGGCTACTGGTGCCAATGCTGCTGAGCTGGACTTTGACTCTGTGCAGCGCGGCAACCCTGAGATTGAGCGCCGGGCGCAAGAGGTGATTAACCAGTGTTGGGTGCAAGGCAACCAAAATCCCATCTTGGCAATCCATGATGTGGGTGCTGGCGGGTTGAGCAATGCCTTCCCCGAGTTGACCAACGATGCAGGGCGTGGCGCGCGCTTTGACCTGCGTGCCGTCAAGCTCGAAGAGTCCGGCATGGCACCCAAGGAAATCTGGTGCAACGAGAGCCAGGAGCGCTACGTGCTGGCCATTGCACCCCAATCGCTGGAGCAATTCACCGCCATCTGCGAACGCGAGCGCTGCCCATTTGCGGTGATCGGTGTGGCGACTGAAGAACGCCAGTTGCAACTGGTGGACGAGGGGGCTGAATCCCCGGTCGACATGCCCATGAACGTGCTCTTGGGCAAGCCGCCCAAGATGCACCGCGACGTCAAAACAGTGGCGCGTACTTTCAAGCCGCTGGACCTAACCGGCGTGGACATTCAAAAGGCCGTCATCGACGTGCTGGCCCACCCAACGGTCGCCTCCAAGCGCTTCCTCATCACCATTGGCGACCGCACCGTGGGCGGCCTGACCCACCGCGACCAGATGGTCGGCCCCTGGCAAGTGCCCGTGGCCGATTGCGCCGTCACGCTGGCTGATTACAAAGGCTTTGCTGGCGAGGCCATGTCCATGGGCGAACGCACGCCGCTGGCCACGCTGGATGCACCTGCATCGGGCCGCATGGCGGTGGCCGAGGCCATTACCAACTTGCTGGCTGCGCCCATTGAGTTGCCTCGCGTCAAGCTGTCCGCCAACTGGATGGCCGCCTGCGGCGAGCCGGGTGAAGACGCCGCGCTGTATGCGACTGTCAAGGCTGTCGGGTTGGAGCTGTGCCCTTCATTGGGCGTGTCCATCCCCGTGGGCAAGGATTCGTTGTCCATGCGTACGCAGTGGAAAGACGATGGAGCAGACAAGAAGGTCACATCCCCCGTGTCCCTGATCGTGAGCGCCTTCGCCACGCTGCAGGATGTGCGCGGCACGCTGACCCCGCAACTGAATGCGACAGAAGACACAACGCTGGTCCTCGTCGACCTGGGCCACGGCAAGAACCGCATGGCCACCAGCATCCTGGCGCAAACGCTGAACCAGGTGGGCGATGCGGTGCCCGACTTGGACGATGCCAAGGACTTGGTGAACCTGGTAAATGCCGTGAACGCACTGCGCGCGCAGGGCAAAGTATTGGCCTACCACGACCGCAGTGATGGCGGCCTGCTGGCCACCGTGGCCGAGATGGCCTTCGCAGGCCGCGTGGGCGTGTCGCTGAACGTGGACATGCTGGTGACAGAGGGTGACGGCATCTCCGACAGCCGCATGGACGTGGGCGACAGCAAAAACTGGGCAGGCCAAGTGGGTGCCCGCCGCGAAGAGCTGACGCTTAAAGCCCTGTTCAGCGAAGAGCTGGGCGTGGTGCTGCAGGTGCGCACCGCAGAGCGTTCTGAGGTGATGGCCACACTGCGCGACCACGGCCTGTCTGCCCACAGCCACTTCATCGGCAAGACCCGACCCGTATCGTCCGAGATCGACATGGGCAAGCACGAGCTGCAAATCTGGCGCGATGCCAAGGCCATTTTCAAAGCCCCGCTGGCCGACCTTCACCAGGTGTGGGACGCGGTGAGTTGGAAGATCTGCCAGCAGCGCGACAACCCCGCCTGCGCCGATGCCGAACACGCCGCTGCAGGGGCTGCAAACGACCCTGGACTGCATGTTCATGTGCCAAATCAGGCCCTAGCCCTCGTAGAACGTGCGCGAGCAGCTACTAAAACAATAGCACCTGCAATCTTGAAAAACCGCCCCAAGGTAGCCGTACTGCGCGAGCAGGGCGTCAACTCCCATGTGGAAATGGCATACGCGTTCACCGAAGCTGGCTTTGAAGCCTATGACGTGCACATGACCGACCTGCAAACGGGCCGCGCCAACTTGGCCGACTTCAAAGGCGTGGTGGCCTGCGGTGGCTTCAGCTACGGCGACACCTTGGGCGCTGGCATTGGCTGGGCACGCAGCATCACGTTTAACCCCGCGCTGTCGGATCAGTTCAAAAACTTCTTTGCGCGCACCGACACCTTTGGCCTGGGCGTTTGCAACGGCTGCCAGATGTTTGCCGAGCTGGCCGACATCATCCCCGGCGCACAAGACTGGCCGCGCTTCACCACCAACCAGAGCGAGCGCTTTGAGGCGCGTCTGAGCATGGTGGAAGTGCTGGAGTCCCCCAGCCTGTTCTTCAAGGACCTGGCCGGTATGCGCCTGCCCATCGCCGTGGCGCACGGTGAGGGCTATGCCAACTTCAAGTACCGCGGTAATGCCGACAAGGCGATTGCTGCCATGCGGTTTACCGACAACACCGGCGCGGCCACCGAGGCCTATCCGTTCAACCCCAACGGCAGCCCGGCGGGCCTAACCGCAGTGACGACCGCCGACGGCCGCTTCACCGCCATGATGCCGCACCCCGAGCGCGTGTTCCGCAATATCCAGCTGAGCTGGAATGGCTTGGACGCTAACGACCACAGCCCGTGGATGCAGCTGTGGCACAACGCGCGGCGGTGGGTGGGGTAGGGCCGCAGGCTAACTCACAGCCCATTGGGCAGCAATCTTGCCCACTTCAGCGAGGACGGCTTCGTGCCTTGCTTCAATCTGAGCCGTGTATTCGCCGCTATCGAAATAGGCCGCAATGATGATGGGGTTCTTGCCGGGCGGAAATGTAATAGCCACGTCATTGCACTTGTTGGTCGTCCCCTCGTCGCGCCCAGTCCCAGTCCTGTTCCCAGTGCGCCAGTCGGCGGGGAGGCCGGCGCGCAGCCGACTGGCACCCGTGACGGTGCTTCGCATCCACCCTAAAAGTCGTTCCCGCGATCCATGCGACAAAACACGGCCGGTTGTGAGTCGACGGACAAGCTGCGCATAAGCAAGGGGCGTGGTGGTGTCGCGCATATCGGCTGACAGAACCAAATCCAAGTCCGGCTCATAGCGATCCAGGCGCGTCACCGTATCGCCCATTTCGCGGAACTTTGCGGTGACAGCCTTAGGGCCACCCAGTCGTTTGACCAACAGGTTAGAGGCAACACTATCGCTCGTTTCTTGCGCCGCTTGCGCCAGAGCGGCAATACTCAGACCGCCTTTGGCGAGGTGCTTGCGCGTGACTGGCGCCCAAGGAAGAAGATCGGACTCTGAATAGGGCAGTATCTCTTCCAGGTTCAATCGCCCATGGTCTGCCTCGCGCAGGCAGGCGGCAGCCACTGCCAGCTTGAACGTGGAGCACATTGCAAAGCGCTCGTCGATTCGGTTACCGCTGATTTCCCCGGTAACTGTATCGAGCAAGCAAACGCCCAGGCGCGCCTGGCCTACTTCAAGCGACTGGAGCTTTGCTAATGCGTCAAAGCGACGCGAGGGAACTTTTGCGGTGGCGGGAAAAGTTAGAAGTGGGGTTGTTGCCGCTGAAGCAATTAAGAAATCTCGCCTTGTAACCACTGGGATATCCTTTAATGAATGATTGTTTGAGAACATTAAAATGTGACGTGAAGGTGTCGGTTAGAGCGCTGGCTGCAGGTGCACTGGCTCACGGCCACCCCATCCGTAGCAAATTGAATGACCGCCATCATCAATGTCGATGTAGGCGTAGTCATAAGCATCGTCTCCCTCCCGCTTCGGGATACGCCAGAAGTGAGCGCGCCCCTGATCATCGGTTTGTATCCCAAGATAAGTTAAGTCCGCGGCCTTCAAACCGTCATCGACCCCAACTTCTCCGAATTCCCTACGGAGATACCGGGTAAGTTCACGCTCGTTTTCTTCAGACAGTCCGGTCTTGCCGAACCACGGCGCTGTTTCGACGAGGTTCTTATCGGCCTCCCACCGTTGGTTCACTTCAGCGGAAGCTACTGCATAGGTTGTTTTCCAGAATCGGACGAAACGCCAGGCGGCGTATGCAAGTAGCACGGCAATGGTGGCGAGTACGTAGCCCATTTTTTTCCTCTAACGCTGGCGCTGACGGGAACACAACAGACGCCGCGAAGCCGCAGCTTTCAGTTGTGTTTCCGTGTCGAGCAAACTGTCGCGGCTTCGCACGATCTAACTTTATTCGTTAGGCATGTTCATCCCTGCTCCAGGCTTCGTAACCTGCACTCAACAGGCGTGTTTGAACATTCGATAGGGCATCTGAAGGAGGTCGGTCTGTGGTTACTGCTTTCGCAATGTCGTTGTAGGTAACAAAGTAGTCTCTACCAAAGACCCGAGATACAACTTCGGCGAGATTGCGGTCGGATAAATGGTCGTAGAGCAAAGCAAGTACGGCGTAATAGTCGGATTCTACTAAGCCATCTGGATAGGCTGCTGTGAGTAGTTCGCCAGTCGAACGTAGATGTTCTGGAAGCATGTTTTCGATATGCCTAACGCAATGTAGATTGAAAAACCCAGTTGATACATCCGGGCCTCGACGATACAACTATTCTGAAAAAGTCCTGCGTGTCGCTTGCAGCCTTGGTTTCTTCGAATTCATTCATTCTTTTGTAGGTATAAAAATTCCGACAAACACCGTCGATCGACGGTGGGCCTGATTCTAGGTCTAGGCGGCAAGCAGAAGTTTCCCCGTATACGTGCCAAACGATTGCAGTCATCCCATAATGCAGGCATGAAACACACAACCCTTTTAACAGCTGTCGTAGGCTTGCAGTGCGCTCTGAGCGCCGGAGTGCATGCACAAACTCCAGTCGACAAGACCAAGCAGGGTGCTTCGAATGCAGCGTTGGCCAGGGCCGCAACGGCAAGCACGTGCCCCGCCATCCTGCAACATACATTTCCCCGCCTGCAAGACGACGCGCCGCAAAACCTCTGCCAGTACGCTGGCAAGGTGCTGCTGGTGGTAAATACGGCCAGCTACTGCGGCTTCACCTACCAGTACGAGGGGCTTGAGGCGCTATACGCCAAGTACCAAGGCCGCGGGCTGGTGGTGCTGGGCTTTCCGTCTAACCAGTTTGGCACGCAGGAGCCGGGTGCATCCAAGGAGATTGCAGACTTTTGCTTCAACACCTACGGCGTGAAGTTCCCCATGTTTGCCAAGTCCGAGGTGATGGGTGCAGGGCGCAATACGCTCTACAGCGATTTGTTCAAGGCGACCAAGGCAGAGCCCAAGTGGAACTTTCACAAGTACCTGGTCGACCGCAGTGGCAAGGTGCTTGCAAACTATGCCAGCACCGTGGAGCCTGGTGATGCTCAGTTACTGGCAGCGGTTGAGAACGCGTTGGGTGTCAAACCTTAGTGGATTGTCAATCTGTATAGAAGCGGACAGCCGCACAGCGCAGTCAGACCACAATGTGTGGGAATTCCTGTGTGCTGATGACACCGCACTGTAGCCGTTGAACCAATAGGCGGCAGTGTGGTCATAGGCATGCAGGTGTGCTTTGCATACCGCTCTGGGACTCAGCTTTTGCAGGTTGATCCCGGTTTTACGGCTGCTTAATTTATAGAAAGAAGTGAAATGGGCAATACGCGAAATATGGTTGATAGGGCGCTCAAGCTTGGATTTTTGGCATGTTTGGTGGCGGGCTCCGCTGTGTGGGCTGCCGACGATACTGGTACTCCACTGCGCCGGTACCTGAATCCGGTATTTGCGGACTATATCCGCACCGGCGACGTCGTTTACGCTGAAAACGTGAACAACCTCAGCGGCAAGTCCGAAAAGTTGGCCATGCGTGTGTTTGAACCCAAGGGCGACAAAGAGACAAAGCGCCCCTTGCTGGTTTTGACCCCAGGCGGCGGCTTTGTCAGAACCGAAGACTTCTGGATGGACGATTTTGGCGAAGAGCTGGCGCGGGCGGGTTATGTGGTTGCCATTAACCGGTACCGTCTCTCCAGTTCGATTGATTCGCCAGAAAAATACTTTGATGCCTTGTTCAAGGCCGCATCAGACCAGAAAGCCGCTATTCGTTATTTTGTGAAAGACGCCAAGGGTGCCAACCGCTTCAAAATTGATGTGGACAATATTTTCATTGGTGGCCACTCAGCGGGGGCAATTACGTCGATGAATGTTGCCTACCTGGATGCCAATAACAAGATCCCCGACGTAATGGCGACCGCCATGAAAAATAATGGTGGCATTGAGGGCAATAGTGGCAATGAAAAATTGCCTTTCAAAATTCGCGGCGTGATCAATTTGTCAGGCTTGGTGACGGAGCTTGAAATGATCGACGCCAAAGAACCTGCGCTGATGAGTATCCACGGTGACAAGGACGATGTGGTGTTGATTGGCTCCACCCCCACGGGGCTGCACGGTTCCGTACCGATCCATCGGCGTGCGGAGGCCGTGGGGCTGAATAACCAGCTACATATCATTCAAGGTGCTGATCACATTGAACCTTCGGACCCCAAACGATGCCTTGAATGCATACCGTTGATCAAACGATTTATGTTTAACACCATGGTGCTGCCCACCGCAGCGAAATAGGTGCAACGCATGGACGCTTGGCGTGCAAGGCTGTTAGTTAGGTGGGGTCAATACCGATCATCTCTGCCAAACCGGCGGTTGCCATGGCACCGCTTTTGGCAATGGTTTGGCCCGTTACTGCATTTTTAACGACGACAAATGGAACCGACTCGGCCCCCATGCTGTTGAGCAGCTTGGTATTGGCTTTGATGGATTGTTCGATGTCAGGCGAAACAGTTGCTGGGGCAGAGATACCGCCTTGGCCTGCTAATAGCGACGCCTCGTGCTCGGACATCAGCTTGGTGGCATCGCCAGAGGTCAACAGTGCAGCACCCTGCGTCAGGCTGGATGCATTGATCCATGCCACGGGAATCCATACAAATTTGACCTTTTTATGCAATGGCGTTGAGGCTTGCCACAGGTGACCACAGTGTGGGCATTGGGGGTCAAAAAACACATAGACGGTGTGGGCGCTCATGACTGCGCCGACGGTAAACCCTTTGGCCTGTGCCGCAATGGTTTGAACAGATGCTTCTTGCTTGGCAGGTTGTTCGGCTTTGGGTGCTTCTTGTTTGGAGCAAGCGCTGAGTGCTAAGGCAATGGCAGTGGATGCCAGTATGCGCCGTCGATTCAATGGGAGAGGCATCAAGTGGTCTTTTTGGGTGGTGTGGTGAGCGTGGCCAGATCGCCAAGCGATGCAGGCACGGTCTCTGGAAAATCTGCTTCTTGCGGAGACAACGAATCCGAAAACATGGCCCAGCTGGACTCGGAGTTGGCTTCAACGGCCTCGGCAGCAGGTATCGGGTCGCCTGGCATGTAGCGCTCGGCTAGTGGCTCTTTGCGGGCGTTGGGGTCGGTTGGCTTTGCACTCACGGCGGGGTCCTCGTTTGATGCGTTGACTGGCACTTTATCGCATTAGCCGACGCCCTGCAACGTGCCAGGGCGCTGCGACTAATTGCCAATGTTGCATTCGCGACGCAGCAGGGACACCGCATCACCCAAGGTATGGTCAAAATCACTCAGCAAGGTCGAGCGCGCATCGGTGACAAAACCTTCCCACAGCGCAATGTAATCCGCTTGGTGATGCTCAGGCGCGTTGTTGTAAACGAATTGGTTGGCCAGATCCGGATCGAATCCATTTTTTCGGAGCTTGCGAACCAGTGCCGTGGCGGACTTTTCGGTCAATATAGTCTTGCGTGGGCTTGCAGTTGCAATGCACAGAAACAGCGTGAGGAGGGAGCCGTCGTCAGCGTGCCCACCCGTGGCCTTGGCCCAGGCGGCGGATACGCTGCGGTCAAAATGGTCGACTTCACTGACGGCATCTTCCAGCCAGAAGTACCGGCCCATGTACGCAGGTGTTTGGTCAAGCAGTTTGCGCACGGTTACCGTCGTATCCAAAATCTTGGGCAAGTCCGCCAATATGGTTTCCCGTACCGCGTCGACAACGGGTTTGAAAGCCACGGGCAGATCTTTAGGCACAGGGATGGTGATGGTTTGCGTGGTGGATGCACCCGTCGCCGCATGCTTCTTGCGAAATGCCGCAATTATTTTTTCAAAAGCGACCCAGTCTGGCATTTCTGTGCGCCGGGCATAGAGGGCCAGTAGTGCAGTGCGAATGACTGCTTCTGCGTCTTTGCCTGCTTCCTCCAGATCAGTGGCTTCCAGCCCCAAGCGCTCTGCCATCCAGGTAGCGGCATCAACCAGCAGCGCAATTTGTTGGCGCTGCGCCAGTTCTACTTGGTATTCGGGCAAAGTTCGCATGGACCACTTGGCAAGCACAGGGATTTGATCGTCTGTAAACCCGCCGCCTTCGTGCATGCCGAAGTGGCTGTTTTGTGGCATGGCGATCAAGGCTTTGAGCATGTCCGAGCCACCTTTGGAGCGCGACAGAAACGAATGGTCTCGCAAGGATTCTGCAGCCAGACGCAGGTCGCCACCACAGGTTTTTTCGAGGTAGATACTGACCAGATTGACCATGCGGTCCCGGGCCTTTTCCAGTTCGGGGCGCAAGAACTCGGTGCCGAAATAGCGTGCAATTTGCACCATGCCTTTGGGTGCATCCTGGCAAATGTTGTCGAGTTTGGCTTGGTCGATGATGCCATTTTGCACGCCGTAGACCAATGCTTTCTCAAAAAATGGTCGCCCGTCGAAAAGCGATACTGCGTGGGGCGTCAAATGGCGGATTCCTCGTCATCATCACGGGCAGCAGGCGTGGCCTTGCCACGGTCGGTATCACCGGTTTCAACCTTGCCGTCGTCTTCCTCGGCTTCTTCCGCTTCCTCTTCACTCAGTCCCAAATCATGGGCTCGGGCCTTGGCGCGCAGAACCATCACGGTTTCCGTAAACAGATCGGGGCATTGGTGGCGCAGTAACCAAGCCAGTTGCATCCAGTCCTGGTCGGTTACTTCATCCAGTTCCACCTTGGGTGGCGCGTAGGCGAGGGACAGCAGGGCGGTTTCGGAAAGCATCTCGCCATCGTCTTCCACAGCATCAAACGTGCCGGTACGGGCAAACGCCTCAATGCGGCTCCATTTTTCAGAGAAGTAGTCGGCCAGCGCGTCGCTACCGCCTTCTAGATCGCCAATGGCAGTGAGGAATTCAACCGGGTCTGCATCTTCCCGAAAGATCACAGAGTTCACCATGCCACGCAAGTGGGTGCGGGTAAGGTCTTTGTACTGCTTTTCAATGACCACTGCGCGGGCAAACATTTCCGGCGTGACCAGCAGGTTGATAACGGATTCTTTGGAGTTGTCATACTCGCGGATCACGGCGAGGATGTCTTTGGGTGGTAATTGCTCCAGCACAACCATCAAGGCACCATCACCCTCGGCGTCTGCTAATTCAACCAGTGCCGACTCGGCACCAACGATGTCACCTGCGGCAATGAGGCTTTGGGTTTTGGCAATGAGGGCTAGCGTGTTCATGCCATCATTCCTTGCGGTCAAAGCCTTGCTCAACCATCCAGTTGGCAGCTTCTTCTTCCCGTGTGCGGGCTTCCATTTCTTCTGCGTCTTCTGGATCTTCGTCTTCCTCTTCCACCTCGGGAGCCTGGGCGTGCTCGGGTCGGTTGTACATGTACTCCAGTGCGGCGGCAACGGTCAAAAACCACTCACCCATGGGCTGCTTTTTCAAGGTACGCACCAACTCGTGCGTCCACGGAGCCATTTCAATTGCGTGTGCCAAGCTGTCCCATTCGGGCAACTCGTCAGATTCCAGCGAAAGAATATGGTCCATAGCTGGCAGTGACGTAAAGCGAAACCCTTTGTGAAAAACAACCGCCACCATTTCAGGGCTGATTTCCATCATGTGGATCAAAAACTCCATTTCTTTGCGCCGCTGGGCCAGGCGCTTGTCCAAGACGTGCACACCCTCGGAGTCGGTGGCCAGGTCGTCCAATTCGGCGAAATAGGCCGCGCGCAAATTACGGAAATAGGGGGAAATATTCATGCAGGGTGGACTCTAGATGATGCGGTTGAAATAAGCTTGCCAAATGTCTCTGGCGGTATCAATAGGGCTATCCAGCAAATTGCGGCGACGGTTATCGTCATACGCTTGGCGCTTGCTGTCGTCAGACAGAACTTCATAGGCTTCCTGCACTGCACGAAATCGTGCCGGTGCGCCAGGGTCGTCGTTACGGTCGGGATGGTGAAGCGATGCCTGCTGGCGAAATGCTTTCTTGATATCGGCAAGAGAAGCTGCGCTGCTGACACCGAGGGACGCGTAATGGTCTTTCACCTCAATTGCTGCACCGGGCGGCTCGCAAGGCACGTGCGGCTTGAACAGACATGAAACGACTCCAAAAAATGTGCGTCGACTATTTTACCCAGTATCGCTGCAGTCCGCGGTCAGTAGCGTCTATCGTGAAGGCATCAGACGGATTTGTCCAGCAGGGCACCCGCCATCTGGTTGCTGGTTTTGAAGACTGCCAAATTGGCGAGAAAAGCGTTCTTGGACTGCAGTTGTGCCACCATGTCATCGGCCAGCGCGGCACCTTCAGTGGATGATTGTTTCAATGCGGTGGATACGCCACCAGCTTGCTGTTCGGTCTGGACGACTTCTTGCCGGTGAAATTCTGGCGTGCTGTTGTTGGCAATGTTGTGCGCAGACGAATCCAGGCGCGTCTGCGCTGCGTTCATGCCAGAGAGTGTGATGGAAGAGATTGACGACACGGAAAGCCTCCTGTGCGTAGAAGTCCAAAGTTCCGTTGAACCTTAGTCTAATTTGGGTGAAATGACAAACGCGATAAAACCAAGCGACACCACGGCGGCGGACTATTGGCTTGATTGTTACATTTACTTACAAAATAATTGTACGCAGTGTGGCGAGAAGCGTAGAGTGAAGACGGGTCAGCGATGCCCCACCTGCATTTAGTTCCCTGGTGCAGGCCCATGAGGGTTACGCCCGGCCTCCGTGCCGGGTTTCTTTTGCCATGACGTCTTTTGCCATGGCTACAGTCATCGACACGATGGCCGGCCCAACAAACAAGCCGACTGGCCCCAGCAATTGCAGGCCTCCGATAAGCCCCAATAGCACCAGAAACGGGTTGACTTTCACCGCATTGCTGATGAGGCCAGGTTTGACGATGTTTTCAAATACAACCCAGACCAATAGCAGATCCACTGCCATCACGATCGAATAGGTAACTGCCCCAGAAAGGTACAGATAGATGATCGCGGGGACAATGATGGCTGGCATGACCAAGGGAATCACACCCAGCAGGCCCGCAGTCAGCCCCAGTAGCAGACCCGACTTCACGCCACCCAGGACCAATGGGCCCGCGAGCAAAACACCCTCCACCAAGCCAATCAGAATGACACCATTGATGGTTCCCCGCAGCGCGGCTACGCCTTTGTCGACAACACTTAAACTTTTCTCACTGAACCAGTGCGTGACAGTCGCCGCATAGTGGGTTTTGATGTAGTTGCCGTGCTTCAACATGTAGTAGAGCGAGACCAACATGCACAGTGCAGTGACCAGGCCGGATGACAGCTGGAGCGCTGCAGTGGACAGCCAGTTGGTGAGGCGGTTGTCGCTGAGCTGATTGAGGATATCCAAAAGCCCGTCGCTGTGACCAACATAGCGCACCCACAAGTCGCGCACCGCATCCGAAAACGGCATATGTTCAATGAAGGCGGGAACCGGAACAATACCTTCGGCATTCTTGGCAAGGTAGCCAGCCCCCGCTTGGTATGCGCCAACCACGTCGTAGACGACATAGGCCAGCGGCAGGACAAACACAAACAGGAATAGGATCGAAAACAGCAGTGCGGGATTCTTGAAGCCCGAACCAAACCCAAGCGTGACCCGCTCAAACAAAGGCCATAGCGAAATGGCAATTACCGCACCCCAGGCAATACCTGGAATAAACGCCTTGAGCATCCAAGCGGTCAGGACAATAAAGCTCGCAGCAAATGCCAAATAGCGGTTCGGGTTCATATGCACTGCATGTTACCTATAAGTTGTTTGTTCAAGCTGGTTTCAGCAACACCTACGCGGTACGATTCTCGTATGTGCTATTCCGCAAAAATATCCGCCGACTACAAGAGCTATGTTCGCGCCTTTGGTGCCGCGATCGACATTGAGGCTTTTGCGGTGCTATTTTGGAGCAGGTTGGAAAGCGATCGCATCAAAGTTCCCAAAGGCGTGGAACGCATGTTCTCTAGCCCAGAGTTGGCGTCAAACCAGCCGATTGCAGAGGCCATTGAACAGTACAAAACCCAGCTGGCGCAGAAGCTGGAACAAGAGGTATTCAAGCAACGCAAACGGCAGGCTGATGCGCAGCGGTCATTGCAAACCAAATCCACCAAAGCGGCATCTGAGGCCTTGCGGATTTCTGGCAACAAAATTGAATGGGCATTGTCCAAGCTGACCGATTTGCGCCGCACCCATGCACGGGAAGAGGATGGCCGCATCTACCCAGGGTACTACGCGCCGGTCATCGTGTCGGAGAACGGCACACGCGTTATCAAACCCATGCGCTACCAATGCCGCCCCATAGGCAAACCAGCAAGTTATGACACCAAGTACCCTGGAACCTACAACGCCCGCCGAGACAATTTGGAAGGGTTTTGGAAGGGGCAGTTTGGCTATACCCATGGAGTGATGGTCGTCAATGCGTTTTACGAGCATGTCACGCGCGTTCCGACACATGATGGAACTCCCGACACAGTTGGTTCCGGTGAAAAGCTCATTCTTGAATTCAAACCACGCCCCGAACAGGACATGCTGGTTGCCTGCGTATGGTCCCACTGGAAAGGTAATGGTGAGCCTGACCTGCTTTCGTTCGCAGCCATAACCGATACACCACCGCCTGAGATTGCCGCTGCTGGACACGATCGTTGTGTCATTCCCCTCAAGCCAGAACATCTTGACGCGTGGCTCAATCCGGACCCTAATAATCTTGCGGCGCTGTATGCGATTCTGGATGACCGGGAGCGCCCCTATTTCGAAAACCGATTGGCGGCGTGATCCATCAACGCGATCGATTGTTCACGCCAGTGCCCCGAAGCAAGGCCATCCAGCGTATACGGCCCGATGGCAGAGCGGATCAGCCGAAGGGTGGGAAAGCCCACCGCCGCTGTCATGCGCCGGACCTGGCGATTGCGGCCTTCACGAATCGTCAGTTCCAACCATGTGGTGGGTTTTGACTGGCGCACACGAATAGGTGGATCGCGCACCCACAAGCTGGCAGGTGCTTCTATCAATTGGGCACGGGCCGCAAGAGTGGGGCCATCATTGAGTTGGACACCGCGGCGCAAAGAATCCAGAGCGCTTTCAGTTGGCGCACCTTCTACTTGCACCCAGTAGGTTTTTTCCATTTTGAAGCGCGGATCGGCAATGCGGGCTTGGAGTTGACCATCGTTCGTCAGCAACAGCAGGCCTTCGCTGTCCGCATCCAGTCGGCCGGCGACATAGACGTCTGGAATCGCGATGAAATCTTTGAGCCCGCGCCATTTACCTTCAGCTGTGAACTGGCTCAGTACGCCGTACGGTTTGTTAAAACTGATCACGCCAACCGCTTCAGTACCGTCGACCGTAAAAGTGACTGGCCAAGGCTTTAGGCTTGCTTGAGCACTTCTTCAAATTCTGCGAGCTCTTGCGCGATGGCCGCATATTTCTTGGACTTGGCTTTGTTGTCGATCCATTGCAGTGTCGCGGCTTCCAAATTTTCTTTGAAATGCGCGAAGGCTGAATCCTTCAGGCTTGGCATAGCCGATTCGGAAGACCACAGCTCGATCAGATCGGATAGGCCGTTGTCAAAATCGTCATACGTCTCAAGGTGTATCCATTTTCCGCTAGGGTCGAACATGTTTGCTTTCGGTGTTTGCATGGGTGCCAGTTTAGCGATGCAATGGACTAGGGTGCAACCACAGCGGCTTTGCAATTCCATCGGCTGTGTCCAGTGCCCATTGTTGCCATCGCTCTGCATCTTGCCGCATGTCATCTGTCGATTGACCGGAGAGTGTGCCCATGGTCGCAGCGACCATGCCCCGTATATGTTCTGCGATGTGTTCTTCGTTGGTCTCGACACGCAGTGCCGCAATTTGCTCCATTCCGGTTTGGATGCGTGTGGAGGTGGAGGCGTTATCGTCAGTGCGCATGGGGGACCCGGAAAAGAAAAAACCCACCATCTTTCGACGGTGGGCTTTTCAAATTTGGCTCCTCGACCTGGGCTCGAACCAGGGACCTACGGATTAACAGTCCGGCGCTCTACCAACTGAGCTATCGAGGAATGAAGCCTCAGATTATAGCGTGATTTTTTGTGCTTTTCGCAGCATGCGTACAGTTTTCGGAAAATCTCTGTACTCAATCAGGGTCGCGTGGCGTGACACCTAGCACCTTGTGCAGTTTGGGGCTGGTGGTTGTGTATTGCAGCATGACCTGTTTGTCGGGAAATATGAAAGGCATGGCACCAAAGGCCGCCAGCACGCATTCGTGAAAACCGCACACAATGAGTTTCTTTTTACCTGGGTAGGTGTTGATGTCGCCTACTGCAAAGATGCCGGGAACACTGGTGGCGTAGCTTGCTGTGTCCACCGCGAGCTGTTTGCGCTCCATGTCCAGGCCCCAGGTGGCAATGGGCCCCAACTTAGGTGACAAGCCCATGAGCACGAGCAGGGTGTCTAAGGGAACGATGCGGGTGGCGTCATCAGGCCCGGTAACCTTGAGGGCTGTCATTCGCTCTGCAGAGGCTTCTATACCTGTGGTTTGACCTATCACCAACCGCAACTGCTGCGCATCACACAGTGCACGAAACTTGGCAATGGTGGCGGGTGCCGCGTTGAAACTGTCGCGGCGGTGGATCAGTGTGACATGCTTGGCTTTGTACGGGTAGCCGTCAGGGTGGCTTGCACACAATTGCAAGGCCCAATCAAGCGCTGCGTCGTCACCACCCACGATGACGACATCTTTGTCCACATAGTCGACTGGATTCGTGACATGGTAGGCAAGCTGGCCACCTTCAAACCTAGCCAGGCCATCAACATTGAGTTTGCGTGGTTGAAATGAACCGACACCGGCTGCAATAAACAGGGTTTTGGTGAGAAATTGTTGGCCCTTGCTGGTGCCCACCAAAAGGCGTCCGTCAACCTGCGTTTCAATCGTGTTGACCTCTTGGCCGAAATGAAAGGTGGCACCAAACGGGGCAATTTGCGCCATCAACCGGTCTGTGAGTTCCCGGCCCGTGCACACCTGCACAGCCGGAATATCGTAAATGGGTTTGTCTGGGTAGAGCTCTACGCACTGGCCACCGGCATGGGGCAAAGAGTCAATAACATGGGCTTTGACTTCCAGCAGGCCCAGCTGAAACACCTGGAACAGGCCCACCGGACCTGCACCTACGATGAGGGCATCGGTCTCTATGGTCACGGTGTGTTGCGTTGGCAGACCAGCGGGTTAGCGGATCAGAGACTTAGCGAATCAGGTGGACCAGCTTGCCGGTCTTGTCTTTCCACTCTTCGGCTTCGGGCAACTCGCCCTTGCGCTTGGTGATGCTCTTCCAGGTGGGCAGTTTGGCAAGCTCGGCGTTCAGTGCCGTCATGTGGCGCTGGTCGGCGGGCACATCTTCTTCGGCATAGATCGCGTTGACCGGGCACTCGGGGATGCAGACGGCGCAGTCGATGCATTCATCGGGGTCGATGGTCAGAAAATTGGGGCCTTCGCGGAAGCAGTCCACGGGGCAGACGTCGACGCAATCGGTGTATTTGCACTTGATGCAAGCTTCAGTAACTGTATGTGTCATGGTGTATATCTAAAACGCTGATTTTACCGGCTCAGTTCAGCAACAATGCCCCCGAGGTTTTGTGGCTGGCCGTGTCGACCAAAATCATTGCACCCAGCACACGGGATTGCGCATAGGGCAGGGCGGCAATGGGCTCCTGCAGGCCGACTTCGATGTGGCCTATCGCATTGGGCTCAATCTGCGTCGCATCGTGTTCTTGCAGGGTATTGATGTCCAGGCTGTGCACGATGCGCTTGACCTTAGCCTTGATCCAGCGGTGGCCGTGCAGCGCCAGGTACACGCGCCCGGCGACCAGCGGTTCGTCGTCCATCCAGGCTACGGTGGCATTGATTTCCCGCGTGGGTTCGACGAAGGCCTTGGGTGTCGGTGTATCGGCAAATTCATCCGTCGGGTCCACCGCAGGTGTCACTTGGGCCAGCAGCCAATCGCCACGGGAAACGTCCACTTCGCGGTCCAGCGTGATGCCGGCACCATGGCCCGCTGCAATGACGCCGGGTACGCGGGCGTGGTTGACCACCTGTGCCACCACCGCGGTCTGGCCGCTGGGGTGAATGCTGATGGTGTCACCGGGCTGCACCGTGCCCGTGGCAACGCGGCCCCAGAACACGCGGCGGCCTTGGCTGGTGTCGGCGGAGTTGTGAAACTTTTCCACCCACTGCACGGGGAATGCAAAAGGCACATCCGTTTCAGCGGCAGTCACCGGCAAGGTTTCCAGCAGGCTCAGCAGGCTAGGGCCGTTGTAGCCGCACCAGCCTTCGGTCGTGGTGACTACGTTGTGGCCCTTGAGCGCGGACATGGGAATGGTGGCCGCCACGGAAATGTTTGCCTGTGCCGCAAACGCCGCCAATGCGGCACTGATCTTGGCAAAGGCGGCGGTGGCGTTGTCGCCTAGAGCGTCAAGCTTGTTCACCGCAAAGACGATGCTGGGCACACGCAGCATGTTGACGAGCAACGAATGGCGGCGGGTCTGGGGCAGCAAGTCGACCAGGCCTTCCACATCCCAATTCAACTTGGTTGCGTCGACCAACACGACGGCGGCATGGGCGCTGCTGGCGGCAGTGACCATGTTGCGGGTGTATTGCACGTGGCCGGGTGTGTCGCCAATGATGAACTTGCGGGTGGGCGTGGCAAAGTAGCGGTAGGCCACGTCGATGGTGATGCCCTGCTCGCGCTCGGCAGACAGCCCATCGGTGAACAGGGCCAGGTCGGCCTCGCCGCTTTTGGAGACATTGGCCAGCTGGTCCAGCATGACCGAGCGGCTGTCGACGAGCAGGCGACCAATCAGCGTGCTCTTGCCATCGTCGACCGAACCACAGGTGATGAAGCGCAGTGCGCTTTGCGTGTCAAGATCTGAGCCGTTTATGGCGCTAGCCCTCGTGGAATGTGCGTGAGCAGCTATGGAATGTGTAGCGGTTGTCATATCAGAAATACCCGTCTTTCTTGCGCTTCTCCATGGAAGCCTCTGAAGTTTTGTCGTCCATGCGGGTGGCTCCGCGTTCGCTTACATCGGCGGCCAGCGTTTCGACCACGATGTCAGCGGCTGTGGCGGCCATGCTCTCCACAGGGCAGGTGCAGGTGATGTCACCCACGGTGCGGAAACGCACGTCGCGGCTTTCAATGGTTTCGCCTTCCTTGGCGGGCGTCAGGCTGGTTACCGGAACGAGCAAGCCCTTGCGCTCGACCACATCACGTTTGTGGGTGTAGTACAGCGAAGGCAGCGCGATTTGTTCGCGCTCAATGTATTGCCACACATCCAGTTCGGTCCAGTTGCTGATGGGGAACACGCGGAAGTGTTCGCCGGGCTGCAAGCGGGTGTTGAACAGCGTCCACAGCTCGGGGCGCTGGGCCTTGGGCTGCCATTGGCCAAAGCTGTCGCGGTGGCTGAAGATGCGTTCCTTGGCGCGGGCTTTTTCTTCATCGCGGCGGGCGCCGCCAATCAGCGCGTCAAAGCGGAATTCTTCAATGGCTTCCAATAGCGTGACGGACTGGTGCACGTTGCGGCTTTCGCCGGGGTGTGCCAAACGCACTGTGCCACGGGCCATGGAGTCTTCAACACTGCGCACGATGAGCTCAGCACCGAGTTCTTTGGCGCGGAAGTCACGGAAGTCGGTCACTTCATGGAAGTTGTGCCCGGTGTCGATCATCAAGAGCGGGTAGGGGATGCGGCCCACACCAAATGCCTTTTCAGCGCACTTGAGCATGACCAGTGAGTCCTTGCCGCCGGAGAACAGCAGTGTGGGGCGCTCAAAGGCGGCTGCCACTTCGCGCAGGATGAAGATGGTTTCTTCTTCCAGCGCGTCGAGGTGGCGGTTGGAGAGCAAATTGAAATGCGAGGTGTCGGTCATAGCGTTCATGCGGGGGCTCGGCGGAGTAGCAGGGAGGATACGGGGGCGGCGGTGGCTTCGCTGCCAGGGCTGGCGTCATCGTGTTTGACATGCAGGCCACACTCTTTGGCTGCTTCGTCTTCCCACCACCAGCGGCCCGAGCGGAAGTCTTCACCCAGGCTGATGGCGCGTGTGCAGGGCTCGCAGCCAATGCTGGGAAAAAATGCGTCGTGCAGCGGGTTGTAAGCGACCTTGTTTTCGGCAATGTAGTGCCACACGTCGCCCCAGGTCCAGTTGGCCAATGGGTTGAGCTTGGTGCGTGGCTCGGAGGTATCGACCAGGGGTACGTCGGCACGGGCACCGCTTTGCTCGCGGCGCAGGCCGCTGATCCAGGCGTTTTTGCCGTCGAGTGCGCGACCTAGTGGCTCCATTTTGCGGATACCGCAGCAGGCTTTGCGCAAGTCAATGCTCTTGTACATGGCGTCTTTGCCTTCACGGGCCACAAATTGCACCACGGACTCGTTGACCGGTGTGTAGACGGTGACCGGCGCGCGTGATGCGGCCTTGAATTGCTCCAGCAACGCCAATGTTTCCTTGTGTAGGGCACCGGTCTCCAGCACAAAGATGCCAATGTCGAGCTTGTGGCTGTTAATGATGTGGCTTATGACCACGTCTTCAGCGCCCAGGCTTGAGGCTTGGGTTACTTCGCCCGGCGCGTAGTCAGCAGCAGCTTTAACCAGTAACGCAGTGGTCTCGGCGAGCTTGGTGGAATATTCCTTGGAAGCGCGGGCGTGTAGGTCTATGGCGCTCATGCCGTTGCTTCCCTGGCGAAGACGGGCTTCACAGTGACAGCATCACCCTGGTAGAACGCTTTGTAGCGGTCTAGCTGCTTCTGCGCGACGGCCAGGTCTTGGTCGGCACGCAACACGGCAGACGTAAAACCGCTGCGCTGCATCTGCGCAAGCTGGTCGACCAACACATCGCCCGTGGCGCGCAGTTCGCCCTTGAAACCCAGGCGGCGGTGCAGCAAGAAGGCTTGGCTGTAGGCGCGGCCATCGGTGAACTTGGGGAAGACCAGGTCAATGCGGTCGACGCCGTCGAGCACCAGGGTGCGGGGGTCCACGTCGTTGGCCAGTTCCAGCACGTTTTGGTCATTTGGGCCACTAGCCCTCGTGGAATCTGCGGTTGTAGCTATCAATTTCATAGTTTCTTTCCAGTTGGGGACAGAGCTAAAGATCTGTCCCGCCAAGGCATTCGATTAGTCAGGGTCAGAGCACATTTGCTACGCAAAGTGGTCTGACCCCAAGGTTTCATGCTTCCTGTTTGTCTTTGGCAAAGCCGGTTTGTTTGGGCAGGGTGTGCAGTTCTTCGTGCTTGTCGCTCAGGCGTGCTGAATTGGCCGCCAGTTTGAATGCATCCATGCCGACGCGCTTGAAGGTGTCGATAAAGGTCTCGCGGCCCGCACGCTGTTGGCGGAAGGTGTCGAGCACGGCTTCAATGACCAACGGCACTTCAGACGCACTGAAGGATGGGCCGACCACTTTGCCGGCTACCGATGTGCCGCTGAGGGCAGAGCCATCGGAGCCACCCAGCGAAACCTGGTACCACTCCTTGCCGTCCTTGTCCACGCCCAGCACGCCAATGTGGCCTGTATGGTGGTGGCCGCAGGAATTGATGCAGCCGCTGATGTGCAGGTCAATCTCGCCCAGGTCGTGCAGTTCGTCCATGTCTTGGTAGCGCTCGGTAATGGCAGCGGCGATCGGGATGGAACGGGCATTGGCCAGCGCGCAGAAGTCGCCACCGGGGCACGCAATCATGTCGGTCAGCAGGCGCACATTGCTGCGGGCCAGGCCCGCGTGGCAGGCAGCTACCCACAGGGCGGGCAGGTCTTCAGCGTGCACCCAGGGCAAGAGCAGGTTTTGGTCGTGTGTGACGCGTACTTCACCGGCCGAGAATTCATCGGCCAATGCGGCAGCGGTGTCGAGCTGGTCTGCGTCGGCGTCGCCAGGGGCCTGGCCCAGGCGCTTGTACGACAGCGTGACGGCACGCAGCGCAGGGTTTTGGTGGCTGGCCACATTTTGCTGCAACCAGCGGTCGTAGTCTTTTTGGCGTTCCGCTGGAATTGCTATTGTTTTGGTAGCTGCCTGCGCACGTTTTACGAGGGCTGGTGGCACAAATGATGCAGAGACCCGGTCCAGTTCGGCCTGGGTGATGGTGTGAGGTGCGCCGTCCACGGTCATGATTTGCTGGTACTCGGCTTCCACCTCGTCCACATAGCGCTGGCCTTCGGCTTTGACCAAAATCTTGATACGTGCCTTGTACATGTTGTCGCGGCGGCCCCAGCGGTTGTAGACCCGTACCACGGCTTCCAGATAATTCATGATCTGGTTCCATGGCAAGAATTCGCGGATGGTGACACCCACCACGGGTGTACGGCCCATGCCACCACCCACCAGCACACGGAAGCCCAGTTCGCCAGCAGCATTCTTGATCAGGTGCAGGCCCACGTCGTGCCAATGGGTGGCCGCGCGGTCATTGGTGGCGCCGGTGATGGCGATTTTGAACTTACGCGGCAGGAACGCGAACTCGGGGTGCAGCGTGCTCCACTGGCGCATGATTTCGGCAAACGGGCGGGGATCGGCAATCTCATCGGGTGCAACGCCCGCCAGCTCGTCGCTGGTGATGTTGCGGATGCAGTTGCCGCTGGTCTGGATGCCATGCATGTCTACCGTGGCCAGCAAATCCATGACATCGGCGCTTTTGTCCAGGGGAATCCAGTTGAACTGCACGTTTTGGCGGGTGGTGAAGTGGCCGTAGCCCACGGGCAGGTGCGTGGTGCCCCAGGTGGCTTGCGTGCCAATGGCTTTGTCAAACACCTCTTTACTAGGGTGGTCGAATTCACGGGCGATTTTGGCCAACGCGCGCAGCTGCTTGGCAGAGAGCTCGCCGTACGGCACTGCTACCCGCAGCATGGGCGCATAACGCTGGATGTACCAGCCGTTTTGCAGGCGCAGGGGGCGGAACTCATCGTCGCTCAGCGTGCCAGCCAGGTTGCGCTCCAACTGGTCGCGGTGCTGGGCAGCGCGGCTGCGGATGAATTGGCGGTCGAAGTCGGTATATTGATACATGGTAATTGGACGGGGACAGTGCGTGCCGGTGGGGAACTGCGGATTGTCCCGCAAAATTTTTATAAGGCTAAGAGCTTGAGGCCAGCGTAGGCCAGCAATACGGAGAGCAAAGAGCGAATTATGCGTTCTGGCGTCTTAAACATCAGGTGAGACCCCACCCAAATGCCGGGCAAAGATCCCAGAAGCAAGTAGCCCAGCATCGACCAGTCGACCGAGCCTAACGATGCATGGCCAAAGCCTGCCACCAGCGTGAGCGGTACGGCATAGGCAATGTCGGCCGCAACAATGCGGGACAGGGGCAGCTTGGGGTACAGCAGCATCAACACGGTCACGCCGATGGCACCTGCGCCTACCGACGTGAGGGTAACCAGTGTGCCAATGACGGCACCAAACAGCAGCGGCAGGCTCCAGTGGCGGGGGCGTGCGGCAGCGGCTTCTTCGCCTTTGGCGATCGTGGTGGGGGTGGCCTTGCCACGCAAGACCTTGTACAGCGTGGCCGCGGCGGTGAGCAACAGGGCCAGGCCCAGCGTTGTTGTCATGACTTTTTGCACTTCGGCACTGGTCGCGCCAACGTTGTGCAGCAGGTACAGGGTGATCAGCGAGGCTGGAATACTGCCAGCCGACAGGTTCAGCACGACCGGCCAGTCGATGTGCCTGGAGCGTGCCAGTTTGATGGTGCCGCCCAGCTTGGTGAAGGCGGCAAACAGTAAGTCAGTACCGACGGCAAGATAGGGCTTGATCCCAAAGACAAAAATCAGAATGGGGGTCATCAGCGAACCGCCGCCCACCCCGGTGAGCCCCACGATGCTTCCCACGACAAAACCGGCAACGACAAACGCTATTTCTTGCATGGGGTCGACTGTAAGGCGCGCGGTTTAGATTGAAAACTACATTTTTGCTATTTCTATATTCTTCTATGACATATGGGGCCACTCTATTGGCCACACGTGGCAGCGTTCTGATAGGTGCGGTCAGAGGGTTGCCAGAGTTTGAGTGACATTTTCGGCTGCGATACTGGGAGATAGATACAAGCGCATTGAAATCTTTGGCATTCCAGTCAGTGCTCCAGCTGCTAACCAGGCTGGCAGATTTGTCAGGATTCACGCGGCTGACATCTTCCGAAATTAAAACAAGAAATTGATCTCCTTTTACGTTCAGAAAGAATTCCAGCATGTCACTGCAAATTGAATTTGCTGGCAACGAAATGATTGTTCGTCGTAGCAAATGGGCGGCCTATGCGATGCATTTTTGCGGTCTGGCAGCATGCTTTGGAGTGGGAATTGGTTTTTTGTTTGTTCCGGTAATGGGACTCAAAATTTTTGGTGGAATTTTTACTTGTGTTGGTGTGTGGGTCTTGGTCACTTCGCCGGCCGTATTGAAAAAAATATCTGGGCAGAACGGTTTGCGGGAGTGGGAGGTTTCAAAATCGGGTATCTCGAGAATGCACGGAATGAGTGCGCCGTTGATTCATTTTCCGTGGAGTCATGTCGAACGTATAGTTCTGACGCAAAAGTTGAAAGAAATTGAAACTGGTGAACGTAGTTATTCGCGCAACGTACTATTGGTTTTTTTAAAGCGGGAGCATTACGATGCGCTTTCGCTGATACAAGCGTCCAAATTGGGCATCGGTAAATCACCCGATGGCGCGTGGGTGATGATTGAGTCATTTCCTAAAAACATGCAAGTGCAAGCATGCAACGGCATCCTGCAATACGCGCCCACACAGGTAAGTGTTGTTCGCGCTGAACGAACAGAGTTTGACTGGAAGCAACGCGTCGTCAGAGTGGATCCGCTTGATTGATCGCGTGGGCAACGAAGTCCGCACTTGCGCGGAAGCACCGAAGATGCAACCGATGAAGCAACACCGCATGGGTTGGCTGCGGATCGGTTACCGTATGCGTCTTTCAATTTCAACAGGAACTACAGCATGACAGCACTTCAAGCCCTTCTCGGATTTACCGCATGGACCGTCCTTTTGGTACTGGGCGTTTTTCTGTATCGGGGGCTGCGTTTTGTAACAGGTACACCCATCAACAACTGGCCCCGTTCCGCGAAACCTGCAAATGATGCGCCTTTGGTCAAACGCATGGAAGATGCCCATGCTAATTGCCTGGAAAACTTGCCCGTCTTCGCCGCGATTGTGTTGGCAGCCTTTGCGATGGGACGTCTCGATGCCATTGCAACGCTTGCACCATGTGTGTTGTACGCCCGCATTGGCCAGTCGGTTGCGCATTTGACGGGTGTGGGTCAGGTGCAAGTGCTGATTCGTGCGTCCTTTTGGGCTGCGCAGTTGACGCTGTTTATTTGGATGATCGTGAAGTTGCTTGGCTAATACCTGGATTCAACACTGTCGGAGAGCGTCGCATGCACCAGATTTTTGTCTACGGTGATTCCATGTCTTGGGGTATTGTTCCGGGAACCCGCAAACGCCTTGCATTTGAACAGCGTTGGCCGGGCGTGCTGGAGCGTTCTTTGCTGTCCGTTGGAAAATCGGTTCGGGTGATCGAAGACTGTCTGAATGGCCGACGCACTGTTTGGGATGATCCATTCAAAAGCGGACGCAAGGGCATAGAAGGTATTGGGCAACGCATTGAAGCCCAATCGCCTTTGGCTCTGGTGGTGCTGATGCTGGGGGTGAATGATTTTCAAAACACCCACCAAAACAACGCTTGGTTAAGTGCCCAAGGCGTGGGCGCATTGGTGACGGCGATCCGTCAAGCCCCCATTGAACCCGACATGCCCGTACCACCTATCCTGGTTGTTGCCCCACCAGAAATGTCCCAGCCAAAAGGCAGTATGGCCTTGAAGTTTGACGGCGGAGAAGTTCGCTGCAAAGGGTGGGCGAAGGCGCTGCATGACGTTGCCACCAGTCTAGGCTGTCATTTTTTTGATGCATCACAGATTATTTCGCCCAGCGTTGTGGACGGTGTGCACCTTGATGCGCCTGAGCACCTCGTTTTAGGCCAAGCCCTAGGCCACTCGATAGCCCCGCTTTTGGCGAACGGCTAAGGGTTTAAAAAAGGTTGCATGGGGGTGGACACCTTGATCTCCCCGCGCAACTCCCGCATCCGTTCATCAAAGTAGCTCCCCACCGTGTAGCGCTCCGACAGCACCACATCCCGTCGTGGATGCAAAAACAGGGGCAGGGCAATGCGCGACTTGGTGGCCGCCGCGCCCGCCGGATTGAGCACACGGTGCACGGTGGACGGGTAGTAGCCCCCCGAGGCTTCCGCCAGCATGTCACCAATGTTGACGATCAACAGCCCAAAGTCGCACGGCACGTCAAACCAGGTGTTGTCCTGTCCCAGCACCTGCAGGCCGGGCTCGGTGGCTGCGGGCAGTATGGTGAGCAAGTTGATGTCACCATGGGCTGCGGCACGCATGGCTCCGGGCGCTTCGTCGCCTAGGAGAGGCGGGTAGTGCAGCACGCGCAGCAAGGTGTGGTCGCTGCCGTTGAGCATGCTGGGCAGTGGCATGGAGTACCGTGCTTTCACCGCGGCAGGGGAATATTCTTCTACCCAATTCAGTAGGGTAGCGGCTAGCTGGCTACCGTGTGTGTAGTAGCGCTGTGCGGCGTCTGACACTTCCGTCGGGTAGCGGCCCCACGGAAAGATGTGGAAAAACTCTTTGAGATCACGCAGCGTGTGGTTCTTGGCGATTTCGGAAACGGACGGCGGAAAGTACCCGTCCTGCGTGGTCGGGTTGCTCAGGTACTGGTGCTTGGCGTCTGACTGAAAAAATGCCAGCCATTCGGCGTAGATGGTTTCAACAAGGGATTGTTCCAACGGATGGTCGCGTAACACGCCAAAGCCGGTAGTGTGCAGGCTGTGACAAAAGTCTTGGGCCGCATTGGGGCTGCCGTAATCAACAATGGGCAAGTGCATGCGATGCCTACTAAGTGGTAAGCCAATCGGAGAGCATGGTTTGCTCAAAGAGGGCCAGACATGCTGGTGCGTCAACGCCCATACACACATCGGTGCGCGGCAAATGGCCGCCCCAGCCGGCTTGTGCGTAGTCGATGTATGGACGTCGGTCGAGCATGGTCTGACCCTGCGCAAGGCCATCGGTCGCCACACGGATGCAGCCGCTTTCCAATGTGAACAGTTCCGGTGCAACCAGGTACATGAAAGCCAACAAATCATGCGCAAAGCAGCCAGCGTCCAACGCCAGATGCTTGTGCAGGCCGCTGTAGAACGTGGAGTAGAACGCCACGGCGTGGTGCAGTGTGTCGGCGGCAACGTGGTGGTGGTGGTCCGCAATTTTCTTGAACAATGCAAGCCCGGTCACCACGCGGTGGGTTACATCCAACCCCACCATAGTGAGCTTCCAGGGCGCGGTAAAGACGGCGTCTGCGGCATGTGGGTCGTTCCAGACATTCGCTTCGGCCACGGGGGACACATTGCCCGGCTCATCGATCGTGCCACCCATGATGATGACCTCGCGCAGCAGTGCGGGTAGCGCGGGCTCCAGGCTAAGCGCCATGGCGAGGTTACCCAACGGGCCGACTGCGACCAGCGTAATTTCGCCGGGCTGTGCGCGTGCCATGTCCACGATAAATTGGGCGGACGAACGCGGGTCCACCGTGCCACTGGTCGGCACACGGTGGCTCAAATTGCCCAAGCCATCGGCTCCGTGGATGTGTGCGGGAGGGGTCTCGCCTGTTTTGACCAACGGTGCACCCACACCCTGCGTAACCGGGATTGTGCGGTTGGCAAGGGCGGTGAGGTACAGGGCATTGGTGGCAGCCTGTTGGACCGTCACATTGCCAAAGGTGGTCGTGATGCCTAGTACATCAATGCCGGGATGGGCTAGCGCGAAGTACAGGGCCATGGCGTCGTCTACGCCGGGGTCGGTGTCGTATATGACTTTGCGGGGTGTTGGGGTGGTCATAGCGTGTCCGTCAAAAGGGGGTGCCGGCAGGTGAACCGCAAAAGCGGCGCAGTGCGTCCAGTTCAGCGGCGTTGGGTTGTGGTTGTTGTGCCAAGAACGAGGCCACATCCTGGGCAGATGGAATGCTGGATTGTGCGCCGGCCAGGGTGCATGCCAACGCACCTGCAGCGCTTGCCAGGGCCAATGCCTGCTGCATGGTGAGGCCTTGGCTTAAGGCTGCTACCAGCGTGCCACAAAAGCTGTCGCCGGCAGCAGTGGTGTCCACCGGGTTGACTGCGAAAGCAGGCTGAAAAAGCAGTTGTTTGCCTACCCGGGCGCAGCAGCCTCGGTGGCCCAGTGTCACGACCACGCAGGGAACATGCTCCAACGCAGAGTGCTCAAGGCACTGCACCACGGTGCCATTGGCTTCGGCGTTGATTCCACGCAAGATCGCGGTAAGCTCGCCTTCATTGACCACCAATACGTCCACATCGGCCAAAAGCTCGGCCGGCAATGCCTGTGCTGGCGCAGCGTTCAGGACAATGGCAACGTTGTGCCTGCGCGCCGCGCGGGCATAGGCGCAGACCGTGGCCAGCGGTACTTCCAATTGCATCAACAGATGGCTTACGCCATGGAGTGTGGGCAGATGTTCTGGTTGCAAGCACGCGTTGGCGCCTGGTGCAACGGTGATGGCGTTTTCCGCGTCATCTGACACGCAAATAAAGGCGACCCCGGTCTGTTCGCCTGCCACGCACACGGCGTTCAGTGTTACGTTGGCGCTGTGTAATGACAATTCAATTGCCGCGGCATAGGGGTCTTGGCCAAGCGCCGTCAGCAACGTGGTGGCAACACCCCCTGCGCGCGCGCAGGCGACTGCCTGATTAGCACCCTTGCCGCCCGGGAATGTCTTGAATCCACGGCCCAATACTGTCTCTCCGGGAGCGGGGATATGGGGGGCCTGCACCACGAAGTCCAGGTTGGAGGAGCCAGCGACCAGTATCATGAAGTCTTTCGCGTCAGCAATGGGGTTCCCATTGTGCAGTGAAAGCCCTGATTCTGAGCCCTTGTCCAGTAGCGTTTTTTTATCAGCATGACTCCCATTGTTTGGATCAAGGTGGTTGGTTTTAACGCCAATGAACGCCACTCCCTCAACACCCTGTTTCGCCTGTCGGTGCGCCAGACACCGGCGTACTGCCTTTGGACGCGCAACGCCCCGGTTTCTCCCCAAGTCATCTTGGTGGACATGGAAAGCCATGAAGGCGTGATCGAGCTGGCATCGCCTAGCTTTAATCCTGATCTGAAGTTAATTTGTGTTGGCAGTGGTTCCAACAGCAAGGCGTGGCGTATATTTTCGCGACCGGTCGATTGGAGTGCCGTCGTGACGGCGCTAGATGCCTTGTATGGGGCCCAGCGCCTCCCGGTTGAGACTACGGGTTTTGGTGGTTTGGAAGACGACATCCTGCCACCCGGCCTGCGTTCCACACTGGTCGTGGGATTGCTGCCCGATCAACGCATGTACTTGCGGGCCCGTTTGGCATTGGCCGGATTTGGAGACGTGGACGAGGCCGACAACTCCGATGCCGCCACCGCCTGCTTCGCCCAGCGTCACTATGACGTGGTGATTGTGAGCCTGGAGACCGATGGCAGCGATCCGTGGAACTTGGTGCAGATGATCAAGAGCTTGCCTACCGGGACTCCATCGGTCATTGTGGTGACCGAGAACCCATCCCCGTCCGTAGACCAGCGCGCGGAGCATGAGGGCTGCGTGGGAGTGCTGGAAATTCCATTTCTCCCACCGCAGGTCATCGGGCTTTTGCAAAAAATGTGATGGGGTTAGTGCCAGCGCACACCATTGTTTTGTGACGCCCATCCACCGACCTGATGTTGCGACGTGCGAATTGCTACAAAAACAATAGCTGCTAGCTCAATGCATTCGAGGGCTAGAGGCTGTTTTAGTTAACACTGTTTCAGTCCATCTCCGCTCCCGAAGCCTCCTTCAGAGGCGATTGGCGCTGTGGCCGGTTCACATCCAGGCTTTTGCTGAGGCTGAATTCCATCGGCAAGGGTTCTGCATGGAGGCGTGCAACGAGGAGCTCGGCACAGAGCGCAGAAAAGCTCAGGCCGCGCGAGCCCATGCCGATGCACAACCACAATCCCGCTTCCACTCCCAGATTGGCGTCGGCGTGGACTGGCCCCACGAGGGGCAAACGGTCACGTGTGACGCAGCGTGTGGATGTCCACTGGGCGACTGGCCCCCGATTCAGCGTATCAGCCAAGTCAAACCCGTCCGTTGGCACAAGGTGACGCAGGCGCTCCATGTTCATGCCGTGCTGGGTGGCTACATCAGCCGCAGCCAGTGCATCCGTTTCAAATGTAGAGCCTGCAAACCACTGTTCTCCCGCTGCACCGGGTACATGGGGAATGAATGCGCCGCGACCATTGACAGGAAAGTCTGGCAAACCCGGCAATAGCTCGGCATAGGTTCCATGGCTCAGAGTGCCGTGCATGCTCTGCAGGGCATGCAGCTTGTTGCGCAGGGCTGCGTCGATAGGCGCACCAGCCTGCTGCTCGTGCAATAGCGCGGCCCCTCCCATGGCATTGGCCAGCACCACGATGTCAAACTGGCCGCGGTCTTGCTCCATCGCGTCTCTCACGGTCCATTGGCTGCCCGCTGGATGGATGCTTGCAACCGTGGTGTTGCCTACAAACACAATACTGGAATGCGATAACCAGGCCTGTACCAGGCGCGTCGGTTTGATCCAGCAGGCTTGCGGGTGCCAGCGGTGGCTTGCGTCGGCACAGGTTTCGCGCACGCCAGTGGGTGCCCAGTCTTGGCTGCTGTGCAATAGGCGTTCGGCATGTTGAGTCAGTACTCGTATGCCGGTGCGTGACAGTCGCGAACGGGGGTTGTCATCGGCCGAGACATGCGGTACGGCCAAGCCCGCTGGCAAGCCAGACGCACCACCTGCCGGGCTTGCTTCTTTGTCAAACACAGTCACTTGCCAACCGCGCAGAGCTAGCGCATGCGCCACACTGGCACCCGCTATGCCTGCGCCAACCACGGCACAGCGCCCTGGGTTGCGGGTGACATGCAGAGTGGGCGTGCGGCTGGTGGGAATGTCCCAACGGGGGTTGAATGCGCCGCACAATGCCCGATGCTGAGATGCGGTTGCGTTCACCTCGAAACCGGCAACGCGAACCATATCTGCCAGTTCCACGCTGTCGGGGACGGTCTTATCACCCAGCAGCGCTTCGAAGGCGAATCGGGTGCCGCGCTTGCAGCGGCGGGCCAATAATTGCACAGCCCACTTGTCGGGCGGCGCGGCGGCAAATAGGGTGTCCGCTATAAAAAACTGTTCGCCCAGCATGTCATGGAGATCGCCAATGCATAGCGTGAGTGACACCTGCCCATCACTCAACAGTATGCGTTGAAAGCCGGGGCCACGATCATGCAATGCACTGTTGAAACTCTGGAGGCTCTGAGCCGTGAGGGCGCCTTCAATGGCGGCGGCGGAGGCTGTTGTATTTGGCAGCGCGTTGGCAATGCCTACGTAGTGCAAGATGCGCGGCCGCTTGGGGTCGCGCAGCCATGCGCCCCAGATTTCCAAAAAGCGCTGCCCATTCTGAAAATTGGCATCCAGAACAGTCCACGCGTTCTGGCCTGCCCAACTGCGCAGCAAGTCGACAGACGCCAAAGTCACTGGGTGTGGTTGCACCGCAGTGCCGGGGAAGGACGTATTCAGGCGGAAGGTGGGACGTAGCCCTGTGCCGCATCGGCCCCTTCGCCAAAGAAGTGGTTTTCCATCTGGCGTGCCAGGTATTGGCGGGCACGGGCATCGGCCAGGTTCAGGCGGTTTTCATTGACCAGCATGGTCTGGTGCTTTAACCAGGCAGCCCAAGCTTCCTTGCTCACGCCCTCCCAAATGCGCTTGCCTAACTCGCCGGGGTAGGGTGGAAAATCCATGCCTTCGGCTTCCTTGCCGAGTTTGATGCAGTTGACGGTGCGTGCCATAGAAAAAACCTCTGTGTAAAAAAATCGGGCTCAACTGGAGCCCCTTGGGGTCAATCTTATGCGAATCGGAAAACCCCGGGAACTTCGCAGGCAAAATGGGACTCCATTGCCCTGACGCGCCGCCCGGGCGTACTACTTTTGGACAGGAAACTCGTTTTGAACTTCGTATTGAATGTGTTGGACAACGCGCCACGGCGCTTGCTGGTGGCGGTCTGTCTGGCCTGCTTTGCGCTGCTGGGTTTTGGAATGTACTTGCAGCATGTCGTTGGGCTGGAGCCGTGTCCGATGTGTATTGTGCAGCGCTATGCTCTTGTTTTGATAGCTGTTTGTGCAGCATTGACGGGGGCTAGTGGCAAGAAACGTGTACACATTGTGGGCGGTGGCTTGATGGCAGCGCTGGCCGTGTTTGGTGCCTATGTGGCCGCTCGGCAGACCTGGTTGCAGTGGTATCCGCCGGAGGTTACATCTTGCGGCCGTGACTTTTACGGAATGATCGAGAACTTTCCTCTGCAACGTGCAATCCCTATGATTTTCAGGGGCGGTGGTGATTGCTCCAAGGTGGATTGGACCTTTCTGGGCGGCTCCATCGCCAACTGGTCGTTCCTGTGGTTCTGCGCCATGGCGCTAGTGGGTGCCTTGCTGGTGTGGCGTCGGGCGCGCAAGGCCTGACACTTCGTGCGCCGATTCTGCGCCAAACTCTGGACTTAACCCAGTTTCTTTACGAGCACCTGGCTCTTGCGGTCCCAGTTGTACTTGCGCTTACGGGCCTCGGGCAGCCATTCTGGGTCAACCTGGGCAAAACCGCGTTTGATGAACCAGTGCATGGTGCGCGTGGTCAGCACAAAAATGCTGTCCAGGCCTGCAGCCCGTGCACGCTGCTCCACACGTTTCAAGACACGCTCTCCATCGCCCTGACCTTGCACGTCAGGCGATACAGTTAGCGCGGCCATTTCCGCAGTGCGTGACTCTGGGTAGGGGTAGAGCGCAGCGCAGGCGAAGATCACGCCATCGTGCTCGATGATGGTGTAGTTGCCCACGTCGCGTTCAATCTCGGTGCGGCTGCGTTTAACCAATGTTCCATCCTGTTCAAACGGTTCAATCAGCTGCAGGATGCCGCCCACATCGTCCACTGTGGCTTCGCGCAGTTCTTCGAGTTTTTCGTCCACGACCATGGTGCCGATTCCGTCGTGCACGTAAACCTCCAGCAAGATCGAGCCATCGACCGCAAACGGAATGATGTGGCTGCGCTCCACACCGTTCTTGCATGCTTTCACACAGTGCTGCAGGTAAAACGCGGTATCGGTGGGCTGGTTGGCGGCGGGTAGTTGGGCCAATAACTTCTCTGCGGCTGCCAGCGGCAGTTCGGTGTCAATGGGATTGTCTTCGCTGGCAGCTTCAGTAGGCCGCATGCGAATGCCAGGTACTTCGGTCACAAAAATCAGCTTGTCGGCCTGCAACGCTGTGGCCACCGAGGTGGCTACTTCTTCCATAGTCAGGTTAAACGCTTCGCCAGTCGGAGAGAAGCCGAATGGCGACACCAGCAACATGGCACCCATGTCCAGTACACGGCTGATGCCGGCAATATCGACTTTGCGCACTAGCCCTGAATGCTGAAAATCCACGCCATCCACAATGCCCACGGGCCGCGCTGTGATGAAGTTACCCGAGATGACCCGCACCGTGGAGTCGGCCATGGGCGTATTGGGCAGGCCTTGGCTAAATGCCGCTTCAATCTCATAACGCAGTTGGCCCGCTGCCTCTTGCGCGCAGTCCAGCGCAATTTCGTCGGTAATGCGCATGCCGTGGGAATATTTGGCAGCATGGCCTTTGGCCGCTAGTTGTTCATTGACCTGCGGCCTAAAGCCGTGCACCAGCACAATCTTCACGCCCATGCTCTGGATCATGGCCAGGTCTTGCGCGATATGGGGCAACTTGCCCGCCGCAATGGCCTCTCCTGCAATGCCCACCACAAACGTTTGGTTGCGAAACTTGTGGATGTAGGGCGCGACCGAGCGGAACCAGGGGACGAAGGTGAAGTTGAAGACAGTGGTCATGGCACTCGGGTTGTGGCAGCAATGGATGGCGGGACTGGGATAATCCCCGATTCTCTACGAAGTTTGTACCTTGACCACCAGTTCTCTGATCATCGAATTCCCCGAATCGCTCCCCGTCTCTGGCAAACGCGAAGAAATCATGGCCGCCATGGCGGCCCACCAGGTCATCATCGTCTGTGGTGAGACGGGTTCGGGGAAGACCACGCAGCTACCCAAGATCGCGTTGGCCATGGGGAGGGGAAAGCTCAATTACCCGGCGACTTTGCCCAATGGCAAGTCCGCGCCGCGCGGCAAGCTCATAGGCCACACCCAGCCGCGCCGCATTGCTGCCAGCAGCGTGGCCAAGCGTATCGCCGAGGAGCTGAAGACCCCGTTAGGCGACGTGGTGGGCTTCAAGGTGCGGTTTCAGGACCGCCTGTCCAAAGATGCATCCGTCAAGCTGATGACCGACGGCATCTTGCTGGCCGAGACGCAGACCGACCCGTTGCTCAATGCGTACGACACCATCATCATTGACGAGGCGCATGAGCGCAGCCTGAACATTGATTTTTTGTTGGGCTATCTGCGCCAGATATTGCCGCGTAGGCCCGATCTAAAAATTGTCGTCACCTCGGCCACGATTGACGCGCAGCGCTTTGCCGATCACTTCGCAAGCCGGCAGCGCCTGGCGCCGGGCCGCCCCAAGCCGGGCGACGCCCCCCCGGGGGGCAGCGACCCGCACGACGGTGGAGCGTGGGGGCCTTTAACATCAGCGCCAGTGATCATGGTCTCGGGCCGTATGTTTCCTGTGGAGCAGCGCTACCGGCCATTTGAAGAAACCCGCGAATACGACCTGAACAACGCGATTGCCCATGGGGTGGACGAACTCTGGCGTGACCCGCACAACCAGGGCGACATCCTTGTTTTCTTGCCTGGCGAGCGTGAGATTCGCGAGGCGGCGGACCATTTGCGTAAGCATCTATCGCACCAACCCATCATGCGTAGCGCCGAGGTTCTGCCTCTGTTCGCTCGCCTGAGCCCGGCTGAGCAGGACCGCATTTTTGACGGCCACACCGGGCGGCGCGTGGTGCTGGCTACCAATGTGGCAGAGACTTCATTGACGGTGCCCGGCATTCGGTACGTCATAGACGCAGGCACCGCGCGCGTGAAGCGCTACAGTTTTCGTAGCAAAGTAGAGCAGTTGCTGGTGGAGCCCATCAGCCAGGCGGCCGCCAATCAGCGCTCGGGGCGCTGCGGGCGGGTGGCCAACGGTATTTGCATTCGCCTGTACGACGAGAAGGACTTCAACGGGCGCGAGCGGTTTACCGATCCGGAGATTTTGCGATCCTCCTTGGCAGGCGTCATATTGCGGATGAAGTCGCTGCACCTGGGCATCGTTGAAGACTTTCCTTTTTTGGAGCGGCCGTCGGGTCGGGCGATTGCCGATGGCTATCAGCTGCTGAATGAACTGGGCGCGGTTGACGATGCCAATGAGTTGACCCCCATGGGCCAGGAACTGGCTAAGTTGCCGTTGGATCCGCGGGTAGGGCGCATGATTTTGGAAGCGCGCAGCCGGCAGGCGCTGGACGAGGTTCTGGTGATTGCGTCGGCTTTGAGCGTGCAGGACGTACGCGACCGCCCGATGGAGGCGCAGCAACAAGCCGACACGGCACACAAGAAGTTCGACGACGAGAAGAGTGAATTTGTTGGGTACTTGAAGCTGTGGAAGTGGATCCATGAAGCGCGCGGCGGTTCGTCCTCAGCGGTACCGGGAGTTGGGGTAGCTGGGCGTTCTGCGCAGGTCAAGGAGGAGCCCGCAGGCGCAAGCCGTAGGGCGGGGGACACGGAGCAGAACGCCCGGCTGCCCCAGCTCCCAGCGCCTACAACAACGCACAAACTCAGCAACCGCCAATACGAACAACTGCTGCGGCAAAACTTCGTCAACATTCGCCGTGTGCGCGAGTGGAAGGACATTTACAGCCAGCTTCACACCGTGGTGGCCGAGCACAAATGGCAACTGAACACGACGCCTGCCACGTATGAGCAGTTGCACCTTTCCATGTTGGCGGGTTTGTTGGGCAACATCGGTTGCAAGGTCGAAGCGGAAGGCCCGCAGGGCGAATACTTGGGGGCACGCAGCATCAAGTTTTTTGCCCACCCGGGTGCGCATTTGTCCAAAAAGCCGAGCCGCTGGATTGTGGCTTCTGAGTTAGTGGAAACCACACGCCTGTTTGGTCGGGGCATTGCCAATATTGAGCCGCAGTGGTTGGAGCAGGTGGGTGGGCATTTGCTCAAAAAGCAGTTGCTGGACCCGCATTGGGAGAAAAAGGCTGCCGAGGTGGTGGCGCTGGAGCGGGCTACGTTGTATGGCATCGTGGTGTACAACGGCCGCCGCGCCAACTACAGTCGGGTCGACATGGCCGGCGCGCGCGAGATTTTTATCCGGCGGGCTTTGGTGGACGGGGAGTGGGAAACGCCGCTGCCTTTCCTGGCGGCCAACCAAAAACTCGTCAAACAAGTGGAAGAGTTGGAGCACAAAGCGCGACGGCAAGACGTGCTGGTGGACGACGAGCTGATTTACGCCTATTACGACCAGCAGTTGCCGGCCGATGTGTGCAGCGGCTACAGCTTTGAGCGCTGGTATCGGGAGGAGAGCAAGAAGCGTCAATACAACGCCCAAGGCTGGGTGGCAGAGGGTTCTGCGCAGGTTAAGGGGGAGCCCGCGCAGCGGGCGGAGCCAACGGAAGTGAGGGAGCAGAGCGCTCTGTCGCCCAACCGCCCGGAGCGAGACGCACCCGGCGGACGGCGTGAGAGCACCCTCTTACGCCTCACCCGTGAAGAGCTGATGCGCCACGAAGCGGCTGGCATCACCACCGCATCCTTCCCCAAGACGATTCGCCTGGGCGGTGTGGACTGCGCCGCTACGTATCTGCATGAACCAGGTGACGCGCGGGATGGCTTAACGGTGACCGTGCCGCTGTTTGTGCTGAACCAGGTCAACGACGAACGCTGCGAGTGGCTGGTGCCCGGCATGCTGAAGGACAAGGTGCAGGCCTTGCTCAAAACCCTGCACCAGCGGCCGCGCTCGCGATTGGTGCCGTTGCCTGACACGGCTACCAAGTTTGCGGAGGCATTGAATGCGCCTGAGCGCTTTGGGCAGGGAGCGCTGATCGATGCGGTGCTGAAGCTCGTGCGCGAAGCCACGTCGCTGGACATTGCCCGTGCCGACATCAAGGCCGACATGCTGACGCCTCATTTCTTCATGAACATTCGCGTGGTCGATGAGCATGGCCGACAGTTGGGGCATGGGCGAAACCTGGGTGCACTCAAAGCCGAGCTGGGTGCGCAGGCGCGTGGTGCATTTCAGGCGCTGGCTGGATTGAAATTGGCGCAGGGTGCAGCCGCTGCCTCAGGGCAACCCTCTAAGCAAAATGTACCTGTAGCCCTCGCGGAACGTGCACAGGAAGCTACTAAAACAATAGCATCCGCCGAGGCGAAAAAGCAGCCATCTGCGGCAGCTTCCGAGCAACGCCACACCGGCTGGACGTTCGGAGAACTGCCCGAACTGCTGGAGATTCGCAAAGGGGGGCAGACGCTGATCGGTTTCCCTGCGCTCATTGATCAGGGCGATGCAGTCACGATTGAAGTGTTTGACGAACCCGAAGTCTCCGCCGCCAAGCACCGTGCTGGCCTGCGGCGTCTCTTTGCATTGCAGATTAAAGATGCACTGAAGTACCTGGAAAAGAACATCCCCGATCTGCAAAAAATGGGGGTCACCTACATGCAGGTCGGAAAAGTGGAGCATGGAAAAGAATCCGGTGGCTCCTCTGCTGCGGGCGGCACGGTGGAAGAGTTGCGCGAGCAAATTATCGCCGTGGCGCTGGACCGTGCGTTCCTGCTGGACCCACTGCCCACCGACGAGTTCGCCTTCAAGCGCCGGGTAGAGGAGGGCAGAGGCCGCTTGACCCTGATCGCCAACGAAGTGGCGCGGCTGGCCGCAACCATTTTGCTGGAGTACGCCACTGCGGCCCGCAAGATCAAGGACACAAAGAATGCACCCGACGCCGTGGCTGACTGCGCCCAGCAGATCAACCGGCTTGTACCCAAGCGATTTTTGCAGGCTGCCCCTTGGCCGCGCCTGCAGCACCTGGCCCGCTACCTCAAGGCCATCACCTTGCGGCTGGACAAGTACCGAGCCGATCCGGCGCGTGACGCAGCACGCCTAACCGAACTGCGGCCGCTGGAACAGCGCTATTGGCGGCTGGTGGCTGAACGCAAAGGTGCGGTGGATGAGCGCATGCAAGAGTTCCGCTGGCTCATGGAAGAACTGCGCGTCAGCTTTTTCGCACAAGAGCTGCGTACGCCGCAACCGGTCAGTGTCAAGCGGCTCGATAAGGCGTGGGCGCAGCTCAACACCTAGTTTTTGGGCAGTGTAAGAACGCCATGCGTGATGCGACCAATGGTTACCTTTGCCATTGGATCAATCAGCTATGCATCGCACTTTTGTTTTTTTCAACCAGCCCTATGCGCTAGTTCTGCGGGTTCTTTCAGCCATGGCGCTGGCTGTGTGGGCTGTGTTGTCGCCCGCTTGGGCATCAACTGCTGCAATCTGCGAGGCTCGCTCTGGCCCGCAGCGCACACCAGTAATTGAGCTGTTTACATCCGAAGGCTGTAGTTCGTGCCCACCCGCTGATCAGTGGCTATCCACGCTCAAAGGCCAGCCGGTCGTGGCGCAAGCGTTCCATGTTGGGTATTGGGATTACATCGGTTGGGTCGATCGATTTGCTACCCAGGCCCACACCGCACGTCAAAACGACATTGCACGTGCTAACCGCCTGTTCAATATTTACACCCCCCAGGTGGTTCGCGATGGCAAAGACTGGCCTCGGTGGCGCACTGAACGATTGCTACAAGGCGACCAAGCGGCAGCCTATTCGGGTATCAAGTTTCTCAACCCGGTTGCCAGTGCCAGCCAAGCCCAGGCACCCGCACAAGCCTCTATCACCTTGCAACGCGTGGCGCAGTCTGACCAATACACTGCCCGAATCATCCCCGGCAATGGCGTATCAAACTGGAGCGCCTATTGGACCGTGACGGAACACGGACACAACTCCAAGGTGAAGGCCGGCGAGAACAAAGGGGAGTTTTTGCAGCACGATTTTGTCGTGCGCCAATATGTACCGGTGGGCCGCTACGAGGGCGCGCAGACCCTCAGTTTTGCCAGCATAGCCCCGACGCCCGGCCATGCCCGTCAAATCAACGTGGTAGTGCACGATAGCCGCTCGGGCGAGCCCCTGCAGGCGTTGAGTTTGATGTGTGATTGAACCGACAGGTGGCTCAGTGGCTTGCGCGGCTAAACAACCGCTGGTCCCAAATAACCGGCTGATTTTTCGCCACCACGATGTGGCTGGCGTCTGGATGGCGCGGGTTGACCACTGCATTCCATTCCAATTTGGCAACAACCGACGGTACGATCAATACGGCTGATCGACTCTCAGTCAGCCATTGGTCGCCAAAGCGCCGGGCGATGGATGCATCGTCACCTTCCCACCCTGCCGGGAGTGAGGTCGTGTCATGGCGTTCTATCGCGACCGAAGGCGGTACATCCGCCACCACGTAGCAATGTGTGCTGGGAACGCGGCCAATGTTGGCATGCACGAGGATCTCCAGCATGGAACATGCGTAGCTGAGGGAACCATAAATTACGGGCAAGCCAGGACTGTTCCACCGAGCGCCCATCATGGCGGCACCGGTTCCGTCCCACAGCGGATGGCGCTTGTCGCCAATCCGGTAAATCTGCATCAGGCTGCTAGACCGTAAAACAGTTTCCACAGCAGCTCTTCAACCCGCCGGGCTCCCAATTCGGTCATCGACACATCCAGCGGCGTGCGGCCTTTGAGCATGGGGTGCGGCGTATTCAAGAACTGGCGGGCGTCGTCTTCCGAATTCCACACAAATTCCGTTGTGGCAAAAATGCGCGCCAAGCGCTCTGCACGCTCAGATTCGTCCGATGTAAGGTTGGACCGACGGCGTTTGTAAGTAGCCTCTGGAACGATGCGGTACAACAATTTTTTGCGGTCTTCACCACTCAGGAAGACCCGGTCCACACTGGCCTTGAGTGCGCCCTTGGGCAAACCGTGCGCAACCAGATCGTCCAGTTCCGCAAACGAGTGCGGTGGTGGAACCAATGCCATCACCGAGCCGATTTTTTCTGGGGTTACGAGTACCATGGGGGCGCCTAAAGTATCAGTTGATGCTGAAATTGTAGATCAATTGATGTTTTGTGGCAAATCCCATCGGAAATGCTCAAAGCAGGCAAACGCTAGCCAAGTGCCTCGAATTTGATAAATCCTTCACGCACTGGTTCGGGCGGTTGATACTGATTGAAACGCAACCTCTGCCGGGTCAAAGAACAAGCACGCGCGCTCGTAGCGTTGAATATCTTCTACAGGGTATTTGATCGCACCGTCCACTTTGACGTAGCGAGGGCCCACGCCCACAGCGCTGGCTAGCGAAATGGCAGATTCGGAGCGTCCCCACCGTTTGGCCAGTTCCTGTTGGGACAACAGCATTTGAATATGTGAATCCATGGAAACCTCCAGAAGCCGTGAAGTAGTGATAACTCCATATCGGTATCTGGTGGAAAAAATAGAGGGCAATCTATGGCGCAGGTGTTGCGCACTGGCAGACCTGATCGCCTTTGTCGAAGATGATTTTCCAGGTGTTTGTGCCCTGTTTGCGCCAGACCGAGGTGAACGTTCCCGTGCGTTTGCCCGCCGCATCATGCACAGGGCCAAAGCTCATCGCCAAGTCGCCAGAAGGCAGTACTTCTACTTCGCGTGGTTCCCACGAGAACGGGGCGCTGGGTGCGGTGTAGAACTGTGCCCAGAAGTCAACGACTTGTTCTTTACCGTGCAATGGTTTGGGGCCAGAAAAGAAGATGGTGTCATCGGCGATAAACGTTGCAAACGCACGATGGTCGCGGTCTGCCATGGTTTTGGCAAATGCACGCTCCGTGGCGATGACCTGTGCCTTGGCCTCCTCAAGCGGGGTGGGGGCGTTCATGCTTGCACACCCATAACCTACCAGGCTCAGCACAATCATCCAGATATTTTTAAAGCGCATGTTTACTCCGGGAAATTCAAAAAAGTGATTAGCAAATGGAGGAATAAGGACGTACTTTGGTTGCAGCCATACGATGCATCGGTCATTCTATTTTGCTAAAAAATATTTTGGTGGCACAATGGCGGCTTGTTACTAGGCCCTTCCCCCGCCACAGTCGCATCCGCTAAACGGTTCAGCCGTGCCGCGGAAGGTTAATCACAAACAGCTTTAACCAGCTAATGTTTCCTGAAGGGAAACGGAGGTCAGCGGAATATGAGTGAATCCACGTCGCAGAAGACGAGCCCTGCATCGGTCTACCAGGCCTATGCCAGCAATACGTACCTTTTCGGTGGCAATGCGCCATACGTCGAAGAGATGTACGAAAACTATCTTGCCAATCCCGGTAGCGTGACAGAGACATGGCGCGAGTATTTTGACGCCCTGCAACATGTGCCCGCTGGCGATGGAAGCAATGCACGTGATGTGCCCCACCTTCCTGTCATCAACGCATTTGCCGAGCGCGCCAAGCAAGGTGGCACCAAGGTGGTGGTTGCCAATGTAGACGTAGAAATGGGTCGCAAGCGTACTGCGGTACAGCAGCTGATTGCCACCTATCGCAACGTAGGTCAGCGTTGGGCCGATCTGGACCCCTTGAAGCGCACTGAGCGCGAGCATATTCCCGAACTGGACCCCGCCTTCTATGGCTTTACGGATGCGGACCAGGAAACAGTGTTCAACACCAGCAATACCTTCTTCGGCAAAGATGGCATGAGTCTGCGCGAGCTGATGAACGCGCTGCGCGAAACCTACTGCGGCAGCATCGGCGCAGAGTACATGTACCTGTCGGACCAAGGGCACAAGCGCTGGTGGCAGGAAAAGCTGGAATCTATTCGCAGCAAACCGCATTTCACCAAAGAAAAGAAACTGCACATTCTGGATCGCCTGACCGCGGCAGAAGGCTTGGAGCGCTTCTTGCACACCAAGTATGTGGGGCAAAAGCGCTTCTCGCTCGAAGGTGGTGAAAGCTTTATCGCCGCTATGGACGAGCTCATTCAGTCCGGCGGCACGCAAGGCTTGCAAGAGATTGTGATTGGTATGGCTCACCGCGGCCGTTTAAACGTGCTGGTGAACTCGCTGGGCAAAGTGCCTGCTGACCTGTTTGCCGAGTTTGACCACACCGCCCCGGAAGACCTGCCTAGTGGCGATGTGAAATACCATCAGGGTTTTAGCTCCGACGTCACCACGCCTGGCGGCCCTGTGCATCTGACGCTGGCCTTCAATCCGTCCCATTTGGAAATTGTGAACCCCGTGGTAGAAGGCTCGGTGCGTTCGCGCATGGATCGCCGTGGTGACCCTAAGGGCTTGCAGGTGCTGCCCGTGCTGGTGCACGGAGATGCTGCTTTTGCAGGGCAGGGCGTTGTGATGGAAACACTGGCATTGGCCGAAACCCGTGGCTACTCCACCGGCGGCACAGTGCATCTGGTGATCAACAACCAGATCGGTTTCACCACCAGCGACCCGCGAGACAGCCGTTCCACGCTGTATTGCTCAGACGTCGTCAAGATGATTGAAGCCCCCGTGTTGCACGTCAATGGTGACGATGCCGAAGCGGTGGTACTTTGCACACAGTTGGCATTGGAATACCGCATGGCCTTCCAAAAGGATGTGGTGGTGGACATCATCTGCTTCCGCAAACTCGGCCACAACGAGCAGGATACGCCCATGCTCACCCAGCCCCTGATGTACAAAAGGATTGCTACCCACCCCGGTACGCGGCGTCTGTACGCGGACAAGCTGGCGGCGCAAGGCTTTGGCGACACGCTGGGTGACGACATGGTCAAGGCCATGCGTGCCGCGCTCGACGAAGGCAAGAACACGTTTAATCCTGTCTTGGCCAACTTCAAGAGCAAGTTCGCCGTGGACTGGGCGCCATTTGTGGGCAAAAAATGGACTGATGCCGGTGATACAGCCATTCCTGTTTCAGAGTGGAAGCGTTTGGCTGAAAAGTTGACGACATTGCCAGCCACGTTGACCCCGCATTCGTTGGTGAAAAAGGTCTACGATGACCGTGCAGCAATGGGGCGCGGTGAAACGCCCGTGGACTGGGGCATGGGTGAGAGCATGGCATTCGCATCGCTCGTGGCCAGTGGCTACCCCGTGCGCTTGAGCGGTGAAGACTGTGGCCGCGGCACCTTTACACACCGCCATTCGGTCATTCACGATCAGAACCGCGAGAAGTACGACGAAGGCATCTACACGCCGCTGCAACACATTGCGCCAAACCAGGCACCGTTTGTTGTTATCGATTCGATCTTGTCGGAAGAGGCCGTGCTGGCGTTTGAATACGGCTACGCATCCAATGATCCCAACACAATGGTCATCTGGGAAGCCCAGTTTGGTGACTTTGCCAATGGTGCGCAAGTGGTCATTGACCAGTTCATTGCCTCTGGCGAAGTGAAGTGGGGCCGTGTCAATGGCATCACCCTGATGTTGCCGCATGGCTATGAGGGCCAAGGCCCAGAGCACAGCTCGGCGCGCCTGGAGCGCTTTATGCAACTGAGTGCTGACACCAATATGCAAGTGTGCCAGCCTACAACTGCCAGCCAGATCTTCCACCTGTTGCGCCGTCAGATGGTGCGCAATTTGCGCAAGCCATTGGTTATCCTGACACCCAAGTCGTTGCTGCGTGCCAAGGACGCCGCTTCGCCATTGTCTGAGTTCACCAAGGGCGGGTTCCAAACCGTTATTCCCGAAAACATGGTGCTCAAGGGCGACAAGGTCAAACGTGTGTTGGCCTGCTCGGGTAAGGTCTACTACGACCTGGTCAAGAAGCGCGAAGAAAAGGATGTCGACGATGTTGCCATCATTCGCGTGGAACAGCTCTACCCATTCCCGCACAAAGCGTTTGCCACGGAGCTGAAAAAGTACCCCAACGCAACCGAGATTGTGTGGTGCCAAGACGAGCCACAGAATCAGGGTGCGTGGTTCTTCATCCAGCACAACATCCACGAAAACATGTCCGAAGGCCAACGCTTGGGCTATGCCGGACGAGCGGCCTCTGCCTCGCCGGCAGTGGGTTATTCGCACCTGCATACGGAACAGCAGAAGGCATTGGTAGAGGCAGCGTTTGGCAAGCTCAAGGGCTTTATTTTGACCAAATAAACGCCGCCAACCTACACGTTCAAAACAAATTTCGGAAAGATCAAAATGGCAATCGTAGAAGTAAAAGTTCCTCAGCTGTCTGAGTCAGTGGCTGAAGCCACGTTGTTGCAATGGAAGAAAAAAGTTGGCGATCTGGTCCTGGTGGACGAGATCCTGATTGAGGTGGAAACCGACAAAGTGGTGTTGGAAGTGCCGGCTCCCAGCGCGGGCGTCATCGTTGAAATCGTGGCAGCTGATGGCGCCACGGTCGCTGCCGAGCAATTGATCGCACGCATTGACACCGAAGGCACAGTTGGCGCAGCGGCGGCACCTGCCAAGGCTGCTGCTACTGCCGTGGCCTCAGCACCTGCGGCTGCGGCTGCGCCGGTGGCAACGAGCACGTCCAAAGCCGGTGTCGCCATGCCCGCTGCTGCCAAGCTGCTGGCTGACAACAATCTGTCGGTCGGTTCTGTGAGTGGAACCGGCAAAGATGGCCGCGTAACCAAAGGCGATGTTCTGGGTGCTGTGGCTTCTGGTGCAGCCAGCGCCGCTACTAAAACCGTAGCTGCTGTCGCAATACCGACGGGGGCTCCAACCAAGTCGCTTCCTCAAGTTGCGGCTCCATCGGTGGACCTGGGTGATCGCCCCGAGCAGCGCGTGCCCATGAGCCGTCTGCGTGCACGTGTGGCTGAGCGCTTGTTGCAATCGCAAAGTACCAATGCCATTCTGACTACGTTCAATGAAGTCAACATGGCTCCGGTCATGGATATGCGTAAGCGCATGCAAGAGCGTTTTGAGAAGGAACATGGCGTCAAGCTGGGCTTCATGAGCTTCTTCGTCAAGGCCGCCGTACATGCTCTGAAAAAGTTCCCCGTGTTGAACGCATCGGTGGATGGCACTGACATCGTCTACCACGGTTACTTCGACGTGGGTATTGCCGTGGGTTCGCCCCGTGGATTGGTGGTGCCAATTCTGCGCAATGCGGACCAGATGAGCTTTGCCGAAATCGAGAAGAAGATCGCCGAGTTTGGCCAAAAGGCCAAAGACGGCAAACTGGGCATTGAAGACATGACCGGCGGTACGTTCTCCATTTCCAATGGAGGCACCTTCGGCTCCATGATGTCCACGCCCATCATCAACCCACCGCAGTCGGCTATTTTGGGCGTCCACGCCACCAAAGACCGCGCCATGGTGGAAAACGGTGTGGTGGTTGTGCGCCCCATGAATTACTTTGCCATGTCCTACGACCACCGCATCATCGACGGCCGCGAAGCTGTGCTGGGCTTGGTGGCCATGAAGGAAGCACTGGAAGATCCAGCGCGTCTCTTGTTTGATATCTAAGGACTGGCTATGAGCAAACAATTCGATGTGATCGTCATCGGCGGTGGCCCCGGCGGCTACATTGCCGCCATCCGCGCGGCCCAGTTGGGCTTTAACGTGGCCTGTATTGACGAATGGAAGAACGCCGCTGGCGGTCCCGCGCCCGGCGGTACTTGTACCAACGTGGGGTGTATTCCGTCCAAGGCGCTCCTGCAATCGTCCGAGCACTTCAACCACGCCAACCACCACTTTGCTGAGCACGGCATCGAGGTGAAGGGTGTAAGCATGGATGTCGCCAAGATGATCGCCCGCAAGAACACGGTGGTCAAACAAAACAACGACGGCATTTTGTATCTGTTCAAGAAGAACAAGATTGCGTTTTTCCACGGCCGCGGTTCCTTCGTAAAGGCTACAGACGCTGGCTACGAAATCAAGGTGTCTGGCGCTGCTGAAGAAACTATCACCGGCAAGCAAGTCGTCATCGCCACTGGCTCCAATGCGCGTGCCTTGCCGGGCACACCGTTCGATGAAGTCAACGTCTTGTCCAATGATGGTGCACTCAATATTGGCGCTGTGCCGAAGAAGCTGGGTCTGATAGGCTCCGGCGTAATCGGGCTGGAAATGGGCTCGGTGTGGAAGCGCTTGGGCTCGGAAGTGACCATCCTGGAAGGCTTGCCCGTCTTCTTGGGAGCTGTGGACGAAGGCGTGGCTAAAGAGGCGCACAAGGCCTTCACCAAGCAGGGCCTCAAGATTGAACTGGGCGTGAAGGTCGGCGAGATCAAGAACGGCAAGAAGGGCGTGTCCGTGGCCTATACCAACGCCAAGGGCGAGGCCCAGACGCTGGACGTGGACAAGCTCATCATCTCGATTGGCCGCGTGCCGAATACCACCGGTTTGAACGCAGAAGCGGTGGGCTTGGCGTTGGACGAGCGTGGCGCCATTGTGGTGGACGCGGACTGCAAAACCAACCTGCCTGGCGTGTGGGCAGTTGGCGACGTGGTGCGTGGCCCTATGCTGGCGCACAAGGCCGAGGAAGAAGGCGTTGCGGTGGCAGAGCGCATGGCAGGTCAGCACGGTCACGTCAACTTCAACACCATTCCCTGGGTCATTTACACCAGCCCCGAGATTGCCTGGGTCGGTCGCACCGAGCAGCAGCTCAAGGCAGACGGCGTGGCGTACAAGGCAGGCCAGTTTCCCTTCCTGGCCAATGGGCGGGCGCGTGCGCTGGGTGACACCACCGGCTTCGTCAAGTTCTTGGCTGATGCCACAACTGATGAAATCTTGGGTGTGCATATCGTTGGCCCCCAGGCCAGTGAATTGATTTCTGAAGCCGTGGTTGCCATGGAATTCAAGGCGAGTGCGGAAGACATTGCCCGCATTTGCCACGCCCATCCGTCTTTGAGTGAAGCTACCAAGGAAGCCGCGCTGGCGGTTGACAAGCGCACGCTGAATTTCTGATTGTTTATTGCGTTGAAGTGGCCCCCACGCTCCGCCGCTTTGCGGGTCGCTGCCCCGCCGAGGGGGCCGCACTTTACGTTGGGGCGGCCCGGCGGTGAAGTAAATTGGCCGCTAGCCCTCGTGTATATTGCGCAAGTAGCTACTCAATTGATAGCATCCAGAAAGCCGTTGCAGTGAGCGTCAAGGAAATCTATGAGGCCGAGCTGGCTGCGCGTGGCTACAAGCCCGACGCGGCCCAGCTGCGTGCGGTGGAGTCACTGGACCGCTGCGCTCTCGAATGGACCCATTACAAGGAAAAGCGCTCCAACCGACTCAAGAAGCTGATCAACCATCCCGACATTCCGCGTGGTATCTACATGTATGGCGGGGTGGGGCGCGGTAAAAGCTTTTTGATGGACTGCTTTTTCAATGCAGTGCCCTTACAGCGCAAGACGCGGCTGCACTTTCACGAGTTTATGCGCGAGGTGCATCGGGAATTGACGGAATTGCAGGGTACCGTCAATCCCTTGGATAAATTGGCTGAGCAAATGGCCGAGCGGTACAAACTGATCTGCTTTGATGAGTTTCACGTGGCCGATATTACGGACGCCATGATCTTGCACCGCCTGCTGGCGGCGTTGTTTGCCAATGGCGTTGGGCTGGTCACTACGTCCAATTTCAAACCAGACGACTTGTACCCAGGCGGGTTGCACCGCAACCGCATCTTGCCAGCCATTGATTTGTTGAACGCCCAACTGGAAGTCATTAATGTCGACAACGGCACAGACTACCGTGGACAAACCATGGGCCAGATGCAGTTCTACCATGTGCCCAATGGACCCGACGCCCAAAAGGCCATGGAAGATGCATTCAATAAGCTGGCGGAAACACGTGACGAGGAAGATTGCGCTCTGCATATCGAAAACCGGACGATTTTCGCTTTGCGCAGGGCAGGGGGGGTGGTGTGGTTTGACTTCAAGAACTTGTGCGGTGGTCCCCGATCGCAAAACGATTACTTGGAGCTAGCGCAGCAGTTTCACACAGTATTCTTGAGCGATGTACCGCAAATGTCGGGGCGCTTGTCGTCCGAAGCGCGGCGGTTTACCTGGTTGGTTGATGTGCTGTATGACCGCAAGGTGAAGCTAGTGATGTCTGCGGAAGTGCCCCCTGCAGAGCTCTACACCGACGGCCCCAGTGCGCATGAGTTTCCCCGCACGGTTTCACGTTTGAATGAAATGCAGTCGCCAGAGTACCTTGCACTGGAACGGCGCATGGTAGATACAGGGCTCACATGAAACGGCTATTGATCACCCTTGTGGGCATGTCGCTTTTGCAAGGAACCGGATGGTCTCAAGAGCAAGAAGTGCCTGAGTTAGCGCGTTTAGATTCCGAGCGTGCGCGAATTGGTGTTGTCCGCCAGCAGAAGAATGCAGAGTTGGACATTGAAGACGCGGCCTGCCAATCCAAGTTTGCAGTCACGGACTGCCAAAACCAGGTGGGCGCGCGCCGCAGGCAAATGTTGGCCGAACTCAAAAGCCGTGAGGTCGAACTCAATGCCCGCGAGCGGCTTTTAAAAGGCATGGAGCAATTGCAGCGCAGCGAGCAAAAGGCAGTCGATCGTATTGCACGTGAAGCGCAGGCACAAGCTGATGCGGATTCCGCCGCACTTTCTGACAAGAGGGCGGCTCAAGCGGAAAAAATACTCAATCACCAACAACAAGCCAATCCTGCGGGCGCACGCACCACCACCGGCAAAACGACGTCTGCACTAGATCCGCAAGAGGTTGAGAAAAACCGCGCTGCATTCGCAGAAAAACAGCAGGCGCTGGAAAAGAGGCGCAAAGACCGAGATCAGCGTATCCTGGATCACGGTAACGGCGGACCTCCACTACCGCTTAGGCCTTAATGTCGGCCTTAATGTAGGCCGTAAAGTAGCCGCTAAGTTGGCCCGGTGAGCGGCTCGAGTTTGACCACAACAACTGATAGGTTGTCGCCGCCGCCCCGTCCACGCGAGCGCGCCTTCTCGATCAAGAACTCTGTTGCTTCCCGGGCAGAAAGCGACGACAAGACTGACCCCAACTCACCGGTGTTGAAATAGTGCCATACACCGTCACTGCAGGCCATCAAAATATCGCCAGCCCGCAGTTGCGGTATGAAATGAAAATCGACAGGAGGATCGTTTTCAGTGCCCAGGCAACCCATCAAAATGTTGGACTGGGGATGAACCGATGCTTGCTCTTCCGTAATCTCTCCCCGATTGACCAGCGCCTGGACGTATGAATGGTCCATGGTCCGCTTGACAAAGTCGCTGCCTTGAAAATGGTAGATACGGGAGTCACCGGTATGGGCCCAGTGGCAATCGCCTTTTTCGTTGATCAGAAATGCGGCGAGCGTGCTGTGCGGTTCTTCTTCGGATGAAATAGCCGTCAATTTAATAACAACATGTGCTTCTTGCACAACCTGCGCCAAAACGGCCGCAGCATCGTCGGTGTCAGGGTCATAGCGTTCAAAAAGCTGCTTTGACGTCATCATGACCTGGTCTGACGCCTTGCGTCCGCCGCTTCGTCCACCCATGCCATCAGCCACGATTGCCAAAATACAGCCGTTGATCCGGGGGTGCTTCAGCAGCGCGATCTGATCTTGCTGGTATTCACGGTCGCCTTTGTGAATGCCGGTAGAAGCAGTGAGTCTGTATCCAGTAGCCATAGGGTGGTGCTTGGGGAGCAATACTTTCTGCAAATCAACTATTGGTCGTATTATCAAGCCATCACGGCACGCCAGCCCGTAGTTTAAACCCGTAGAAGTCTCATTGCTTTGGTCGCCAATCTTCATTCCCCAAACCGACATCTGATTGATTTGCAGATCGAACACGCTGACCTCGATGCTTTGATCGACAAGGCGGCCGATGCGTCGCCTGTCGATGAGTTGATGTTGCGGCGCCTTAAAAAGCGTCGCCTTTTGCTGCGCGATGCGATTGCCCGTGTCGAGCGGGAACTTCAGCCGAACGAACCGGCTTGAGGTATGGGGCTCCAAGAATCGGTCGCGCGTGCGTTTGAACCAGGCGCTGGGTTGGCCCGGTCTATTGTGAATTTCTCTCCCCGCCGGGGTCAGTCTGACATGGCTGCGGCAGTGGCAAAAGTCATGGAGTCCGGCGGAGTACTGGTCGTTGAAGCTGGTACCGGTGTGGGCAAGACATTTGGCTACTTGGTCCCGGCTTTAATGAGTGGGGAGCGGGTCTTGCTGTCAACTGCAACCAAGACTTTACAGGACCAATTGTTTGGACGAGATATCCCGCGGTTGACCGCGGCGCTGGGCGTCCAGGCGCGAATCGCGCTCTTGAAAGGGCGTGCTAGTTACTTGTGCTTGCATCGGCTTGCCGAGGCCAGGCATGTTGTGGCAGAGCAAGACAGAATTGACCTCAATGAACTGGCTCAAATTGAAATGTGGTCTTTAATTACGCGATCTGGTGACTTGGCCGAATTGGTCCAATTGGACGATGGGTCGCCTTTGGTGCCGATGGTCACGTCAACGCGCGAGAACTGCTTGGGTGCGCAATGTCCAGAAGTAGATCGATGCCACGTCAATCTGGCGCGACGGCAGGCAATGGCCGCAGACATCGTGGTCGTCAATCACCATTTGTTTTTTGCAGACCTCAATATTCGCGAATCTGGCGTAGCTGAGCTCCTGCCAAGCGTGCGGTCAGTCGTGTTTGATGAGGCGCACCAACTCAACGACATCGGTGTTCAATTTCTTGGACGCCAGGTAACTACCCATCAACTCGACGTTTTTTGCCGCGAGCTAGCCACGCAAGGGCCAAAGCTTGCCCTGTACCTCACGGATTGGGTGGGTTGGTTGCAAGCACTGCAGCGCAGCGTCGATGCACTGCGACAATTGTTTTCACATACCGGTCGTGAGGGGCGCATTGCGTGGGTTGACGGGCCGCCGTCTGGTGTTGATGTGACAAGCTGGGAGCGCGTGATTGCCGAACTGCACGCTTGCCTGCAGCATACAGATGTCGTCTTGCGCAGCATGGAAGACGCTACACCTGATATCAAGGCGCTTCAGGAGCGTGCACAGCGATTGACAGGCGCACTTGATGTGTTTTCGCATCCAGTGCAGCCGGGGTGGGTACGCTGGGTCGACATAGGACTGCATGTCAAACTGATCCATTCACCGCTTTGCATCGCGGACTCCATGGAAGCCATTTGCTCGGGAACGTCTGATCAGACGATGCAAGGCAAATCGTGGATTTTTACCTCGGCAACACTGGGGCACGACGTAACGATGGTGCAATTTCTAGAGGATTGCGGGCTGCGGCACGCCACAGTCCTTCAAGTACAAAGCCCATTTGACTATGCCACGCAAGCTGCACTTTATGTGCCTTCGGATATGCCCGACCCTGGCGAATCCAATCACAGCCGCAAGGTGGCAGACTTTATCGGTCAAGCGGCAACCGTTTTGGGTGGCCGGACGCTAGTGTTGACAACGAGTTTGCGCGCTATGCGCGATATAGCCGCGTTTCTTCGACAGATTTTTTCAGTCGATTCGACGATTGAGGTGTTGGTCCAAGGCGAGTCATCCAAGCGGGAATTGATGCAGCGGTTTTGTATGCAGGGAAACGTCGGGCAAAAAGGCTTTGTGCTGATTGGAGCTGCTTCCTTTTGGGAAGGTGTAGATGTGCCTGGCGACGCCCTGCAGATGGTCGTCATTGATAAATTGCCGTTTTCACCACCAGATGATCCATTGGTGAAGGCGCGCGCGCAAAGTCTTGCTTCAAACGCCAAAAATCCGTTCTATCATTTTCATGTGCCGCAAGCGGCTTTAGCTTTGAAGCAAGGTGCCGGTCGGCTGATTCGACAGGAAACGGACCGCGGCGTACTTGTCGTATGCGACAAACGCCTCACGGAAAAGGCATATGGCCGCAAAATTCGTGCAGCGCTCCCGCCCATGCGTGTGTTGGAAGATCAGGAGCAGCTGATGGCAGCGCTGCAAGAACTTACCAAAACTTCCACCATGAATCATTGTTAGAACGCGAACCGCGCGCTAAATATTCAGATTTCGGATAGGTCTTCTCCAACACACGTTTCGTGTCGTCGCGAAGCTGAGTGATGCCCATTGCGTCATACGACTTGTACATGATGTACAGCGCCTCTTCGATCGCGGGTACTTCGCGATAATCCGATATCGCCGCCTGTGCACGATTGACGGCGGCCAAATAGGCGCCGCGGTTGTAGTAGTAGCGCGCAATATGCACTTCATTTTGTGCCAAATTGCTGACCAAATAGGTCATGCGCTGGCGCGTGTCATTGGCATATCGCGAATCAGGGAAGCGGTCGATCAATTCCTTGAAGGCTTCAAAAGACTCTTTGGCGGCCTTTTGATCACGTTCTGAGAGGTCCATTGGAATGATGCGCGAGAAAAGCCCCGAATCGTCATTGAAATTAACAATGCCCTTGAGGTAAATCGCATAGTCCAATGCAGGACTAACCGGATGCAATTTAATAAAACGGTCCAAAGTGGCTATGGCCAATGCGGGCTCTCCGCTCTTGTGTTGCGCATAGGCCTTTTCAAGCTGGGCTTGCTGCGCCAGCGGGGTCCCAGCAGCACGGGCCTCCAGTTTGTCCAGTAGCTGTACGGCGCGCTCCCATTGGCCCGCTGCCATTTCATCTTTGGCTTCTGCATAAATCTTGGCGGGACTCATTGCGGCTGTCTTATCGAGCAGCGTATTGGAGCAGCCCGCGGTCAAAAGTGCGACGGACGCCAGCAGCGAATAGCAAACGACCGATAATTTGACACGAAGCATGTTAGGAAACTTTCTTGAAACAGAGCAGTGGAATTATATCGGCCCCCCCGTTCATCCCGGACTCAGAGGAGTTGGAAGATACGGGCAATGACCTTGAGTGGCGCAATGTGCAGGTGGCAGCGTCCCAGCACGGAATGCGTTTGGATCGTGCGCTGGCCGAGGGAGTTCCCGAGTTCTCCAGAAGTTACTTGCAACAACTCATCGATGCCGGCTTGGTAACGATGGGTGGCATTGCCGCTCGTAAGTCGTCTGCGCGGGTCAGTGCTGGTGACGTGCTGGGTATCGAACTGCGGCCCACACCCCAGAGTCAGGCGTTTACGCCACAGGTGATGCCGTTGGATATCGTGTTTGAAGACGCACATTTAATGGTCATTAACAAACCGGCGGGCCTCGTGGTGCATCCTGCCCCAGGTAACTGGAGTGGGACTTTGCTAAACGGTCTTCTGGCCTACGCAAGTGATTTTTCGCTGGTCCCAAGGGCCGGTATCGTGCATCGGCTGGACAAGGATACGAGCGGCTTGATGGTCGTTGCTCGCTCCAGACTGGCGATGGATCGGCTGATTCAGGCCATTGCTGCGCGCGACGTACGTCGTGAATATGTCGCTATAGCCCAAGGCCGATGGTCGGGCCTTCCACGCAAAACTGTAGAGCTCGCGATTGGCCGAGACCCCCGCAACCGTTTACGCATGGCAACTGTGAACTTGGATAGCCAGTCCGGAAAGGCAGCACGGACTGATTTTGAATTGCTTGGAAACACGGCTGACGGGTGTTTTGTTCAATGTACTTTACATACCGGAAGGACCCATCAAATCCGCGTGCACATGGCGTCTATGGGGCACCCGCTGGTTGCAGATACGGTCTATGGTGCAAGTACGTCGCTTGGAATGCACCGTCAAGCACTCCACGCTTTCCGACTGGCATTTAAACATCCAATTACCGAAGAATTCCTTGCGTTTGAAGCCGCTCCGCCAGTTGATTTTATGGGGCTGTTGCGTGAGTGGGGCCTGCGGTACAATCCGCCAACACGGGTGGAAAGCCCGTAAATACTCCGGTACATGACCGGGAGTTGGCACGGTGAGTCCTTCACATCTGCTGCCGCCCATTTGGAATCACTTATTTTGGTCACCGTGATGGTGACGTTTCCGAACAAGCCTGACTATGAATATGTTGGATGCAAAGCGGATCCTCGAGACTGCACTTATATGCTCACAGCAGCCCTTGCCGCTGCGAGATTTGCGTTCACTGTTCGACGAGACGCTTGGAGCCGACACGCTGAAGAGTCTGCTGGAAGAATTGAAAACTGATTGGATAGGCAAAGGGGTGGAACTGGTCCATGTTGCTTCCGGGTGGCGATTTCAAAGTCGGCCCGAAATGCGAGAGTATTTAGATAGACTGCATCCGGAAAAGCCGCCACGCTATACCCGCGCCACACTGGAAACCCTTGCCATCATCGCGTATCGCCAGCCGGTGACGCGCGGCGATATGGAGGATATCCGTGGTGTCACCATCAACTCATTGTTGCTCAAGCAGTTGGAAGACCGCGGGTGGGTGGAGGTGATTGGACATCGAGAAGCGGCTGGTCGGCCAGCACTCTATGCCACGACACGGCAATTTCTCAACGACTTGGGTTTGCAGACGTTGGATCAACTGCCACTGTTGGAAAGTGTGAGTCAGCCTGGTGCATCCTTCGGAGACTTGGTGCAGTCGGCCGCAGAGTTGCCAGATATGCAGGCGGATGACTTGCCTGGGGAGACAGACGCTATGCAATTGAATATGGCACTTGAGAGTTCGTCGACTGATTTGCATCCACCCTTGAATGGATTTTCCGAATGATTGAAAACAATACAAACGAACCACAGCCATCTGTCGAGACGCAAGCTCCGAACGGAGCTGCTGATTTGCCCGACGCTGTGGCTGGCGCGGGTGTAACCGTCTCGGGCGTTGTAGATACACCTCCAAGCGTTGATGAGTCTGGGGCAGAAGTGAATTCATCCGCGTTGCAAACGGACGATATTGCGAACCGTTTTAGCGATGTGATTTCTGGGCAATTTGATGCCGATGAAGAGCTCACAGATCTCGCTCCGCCCAAGAGGGTTCTCGCCCCTATGGCGGAAACGCCAAAGTTACACAAGGTGCTGGCACAGGCAGGGATGGGCTCACGTCTGGAGATGGAGCAGCTCATCATGGAGGGCCGGATTTCGGTCAATAACGAACCTGCACATATTGGTCAGCGCATCCAGTTTGGCGACAATATCAAGGTCAATGGCAAACCCATTCGTTTCAGAATTGATCCGCCACCTGCGCGGGTTATTGCATACCATAAGCCAGTGGGCGAAGTCGTCACACATGACGATCCGCAAAATCGGCCGACCGTTTTTCGCCGCCTGCCAAAGTTGTACCAAGGCAAGTGGCAATCCGTAGGGCGCCTGGATCTGAACACCGAAGGGTTGCTGCTATTCACGAGCTCTGGAGAGATGGCCAATAACTTGATGCATCCGCGCTTTGGTCTAGAGCGTGAATATGCCGTGCGTGTTTTAGGTTCACTCAGCAAGGACGAAAAGAAGCTCTTGCTTGAAGGTGTCAAGCTCGACGATGGCATGGCCCATTTTGGATCAATCGAAGACGGTGGTGGAGAAGGTTCCAATTGTTGGTATCGGGTAACCATTTCTGAGGGCCGTAACCGGGAAGTGCGCCGGATGTTGGAAGCGGTTGGTCATGCGGTTAGTCGTCTCATTCGTATCCGCTATGGTGCAATGGTTTTGCCGCGCGGGCTCAAACGTGGTGCTTGGATGGAACTCGATGACGCCGACATTCGTTCTTTGGTACAGGCTGCTGGAGGGCGATCTTCAACAGGTGCTGACGGTGAGGCGGTTGCGCCGAGGGGAAGCGCGAATCGCGGCTCTCAGGGAAGCGGCCAACGTCGCGGTGGGCGAACAGGTGGCCCGCGTGGTGCGAATGCGGGGCAACGCGGACCCATGCCGCCCAGCGGCAGAGATGGGAATGGTGCGCAAGGTCCCAAAACCAACGGTCGTCAAGATGGGCGTCGCTTCGATCAACCAAGGGATAGCCGCGGTGGTGCTGCCCAGCCAGATCCGATGAAAACAGCATTTGGCTACATAGGGGCTGATAGCTTTACACGTCAGCGCCAAGAGGCTGGACAAAGACCGTCCGGTGGTCCGGCCGGGCAGCGTCGCAAGGGCCGTGGCAGATAGAGCGCAATGCTAAAATAGCAGGCTTTGCATCACGACGACGCAATAAACAAAGTTACCAATCCAGATCAGGAAATATTATGACAATCGAACGTACGCTCTCTATCATCAAACCTGACGCAGTCGCGAAAAACGTCATCGGACAAATTTATGCCCGATTTGAGGCTGCCGGTCTCAAGGTTGTGGCTGCTCGCATGGCGCATTTGTCACGTGGTGAAGCTGAGGCGTTTTATGCAGTGCACAAAGCACGCCCATTTTTCAAAGATCTGGTTGACTTCATGATCTCCGGTCCTGTCATGATCCAAGCCTTGGAAGGCGAAAATGCCATTTTGAAACACCGTGACCTGATGGGTGCAACGGATCCAAAGAAGGCCGCGCCAGGAACCATTCGTGCTGACTTCGCTGACAGCATTGATGCCAACGCGGTTCACGGCTCTGACGCTGCAGAGACTGCTGCTGTTGAGATCGGTTTCTTCTTTGCTGGCATGAACGTTTACTCCCGCTAAGTTATGCAATGACGGTCAACCTGCTTGATTTCGATCTAGAAGGATTGGCCGCGTTTTGTGAGGGCCTTGGGGAGAAGCGTTTTCGGGCCACGCAGTTGTTTCGCTGGATTCATCAAAGAGGCGCATCGCAATTTGACGAAATGAGTGATCTTGCAAAGTCTTTGCGGGAAAAGTTGAAGGCGTCTGCGCACATTGAAGCGCTCCCGGTTTTGTCGCAGCATATTTCGAGCGACGGAACTGTCAAATGGCTATTTGACGTTCATGGCGGAAATGCCATCGAGTCTGTTTTTATCCCCGAGGATGACCGAGGGACGTTGTGCATTTCGTCACAGGCTGGTTGCGCGGTGGCATGTCGATTTTGCTCGACGGGCCATCAGGGTTTTAGCAGAAATCTGACAGTTGGTGAAATCGTCTCGCAATTGTGGTTTGCAGAGCACTTTTTACGACGGCATTTGAAACGTCAAGACCGCGTCATTTCGAATGTCGTAATGATGGGCATGGGAGAGCCGCTACAGAACTTTACGGCCCTTGTGCCTGCACTGCGCGTCATGCTGGATGACCATGCTTATGGCTTGTCGCGTCGAAGGGTCACTGTGTCTACATCCGGAGTAGTCCCGATGATTGACCGATTGGGGCAAGATTGCCCCGTCGCATTGGCGGTGTCGTTGCATGCGCCCAATGATGCCCTGCGTGACAATCTGGTTCCACTGAACAAGAAGTACCCCATTGCAGAGCTGGTCGCAGCTTGCGTGCGTTATCTGAAGGTTGCACCGCGTGACTTCATTACTTTTGAGTATTGCATGTTGAGCGGCGTGAATGACTCTGAGGGTCATGCTTTGGAACTCGTAAAACTCGTGCGTGCGCAATCAAGCGCGGGTAACTGGTGTAAATTCAATTTGATACCGTTTAATCCGTTTCCCGCTTCGGGTTTGCTTCGATCACCGCATGCTGTGGTGTTGGCCTTTGCCAAAATATTGAATGCGGCGGGAATAGTGACGACAATTCGAAAGACTCGCGGGGACGACATCGACGCAGCTTGCGGTCAATTGGCAGGCGAAGTCATGGATCGGACCAATATTCAATCGCGTCTGTCCAAACGGGGCACGATCGAGATAAGGCCGGAAAACGCAATGGCTCCCTTTGGGAGTAAGGACACTATAAATGACTGAAAAGCTACGGTTGAGTGCAGCAGCGGTTACTTTTGTTTTGTGGGCATGCTTAGCCTGTTCATCCTCAATTTTGTTGAGCGGATGCGCATCCAATTCAACCAATGCGACATCCAAGGGGGACCTGATCACCGATTCGGATGAAACAGACGTTCGGAAAAGAGCGCGTTTACGCCTGGAGTTGGCGGTTGCGTATTTTGAGAAAGGTCAGACAACCGATGCATTGGATCACCTCAAGCAGTCTATTGTGGCGGACCCCACACTGTTTGAAGCCTACAACTTGCGTGGTCTGATCTACATGCGACTCAATGACCTCCCGTTGGCTGAAGAAAGTTTTAGGCGTGCGCTGGCCATCAATTCGAAAGCCGCCACCGTGCAACACAACTACGGTTGGTTGCTGTGTCAACAGTCGCGCTTCTCAGAATCTTCCCAGCTTTTTGGTGAAGCGTTGGCAAATCCTGCCTATGGAGATCGCGCAAAGACATGGTTGACTCAGGGGTTGTGCCAAGTCAAGAGTGGACAAATGAAAGAGGCCGAGAACAGCTTCTTGCGTGCCTATGAACTTGATGCGGGCAACCCGATCACTGCCTTCAACCTGTCTGCACTTCTCTATCAACGTGGCGAGTACTTGCGTGCACAGTTCTATATTAGACGGCTCAACAACAGTGAACTGGCCAATGCCGAGACATTGTGGCTTGGAATCAAAGTGGAGCGTCGCATGGACAATCGAGACGCGATGGGTCAATTGGCTGGCCAATTGAAGAAGCGATATCCGCAGTCACGCGAAAATGCTGCATTGGAGCGGGGGGCATTTGATGAGTGAATTTGAAACCCTCCAAGAACTCAAAGAAGGTGTTGTCACACACTCCGCAACTGAAGTAACTGCGGGGATCATGATGCGGACTGCGCGGGAAGCCGCGGGGTTGCACGTAGCTGCGCTCGCTGTTTCCATGAAAATACCCGTTAAGAAGTTGGAGGCGTTGGAGGCGGATCGCCTGGACCTTTTGCACGATGCTGTGTTCGTTCGCGCATTGGCTTCTAGTGTGTGTCGTGCGTTGAAAATCGATCCGGTACCTGTTTTGCAAAAGCTACCGCTGACGAAGGCTCCGCGGCTCAATGTTGATGAAAGTGGCATCAATGCGCCGTTCCACGCTACAGGAGACCTGTCCAAAAATTCCATCGGTGAACTGGCACGCAAGCCTACGGTATTGGTGGTTTTGGGTTTACTGGCAGCTGGTGCCACGATATTGTTTTTTCCGGAAGCAAAGTTAGCGGAGTGGGCTGCGTCCTTTAATGGTTCGAGCGCCAAGGTCGCAACGGCTGAGCCTGCGCAGCCCTTTCCCCCGCAAGTGATGCCGGAGATTGTCGAGAAGTCCTTGCAGGTTGAGTCGCCAGAGCAAAAAAGCGTTGGCGATCCGGCTAGTCCCAATGATTCAGCTGCATTGCCATTGAGCGTGGCATTAGCTCCAACGAGTTCTTCGTCAACCCCGACGCCTGCGGCACCGGTGTCTGCCCCAATCGCTGTGAACCCAGTGCGTTCGCCAGTGCCGCAAGTTGCTTCTGGCCTGGTAGTCTTTAAGGTACGCGGAGCCTCCTGGATTCAGGTGGTTGATGCCAAGGGTGTCGTTCAGTTGAATAAGACACTTGCCGAAGGTGAGACCATGGGAGCATCTGGTACAACGCCACTGGCGGTGGTGATTGGCCGCGCCGACGTTACCGAGGTGGAAGTTCGTGGAAAGCCCTACAGTCTGGCAAATGTTGCGAAAGACAATGTTGCTCGCTTTGAGGTGAAGTGATGGATTCAAGTTTGCCGGTCGCTTTGGCGACGCCACTTCGACGAAAGTCACTTCAAGCCAATATCACTTGGGGCAAACGTGTTGTAACCGTCGGTGGCGACGCTCCAGTGCGTCTGCAGTCCATGACCAACACTGATACTGCCGACGCAATTGGTACCGCAATTCAGGTCAAGGAATTGGCTATTGCGGGTTCTGAACTGGTTCGTATTACCGTCAATACGCCAGAGGCGGCACAGGCAGTGCCGTACCTGCGTGAACAACTGGATCGCATGGGGATTGACGTCCCGCTGGTTGGCGATTTTCATTTCAATGGGCATCGACTGCTGACTGACTACCCAGATTGCGCCAAATCACTCTCCAAATACCGTATTAACCCTGGCAATGTTGGCAAAGGCGATAAGCGGGACAAGCAGTTTTCACTCATGATTGAAGCGGCCATTCGGTGGAATAAGGCTGTGCGTATTGGTGTCAACTGGGGGAGTTTGGATCAAGAACTGCTCGCCACTTTAATGGACGAGAACAGTCGACGCGCCAGTCCTTGGGGTGCTAAACCCGTCATGTACGAAGCGCTCATCACTTCTGCCGTTGAATCGGCTCAAAGAGCGCAGGAAATCGGATTGGACGCCAACCAGATTATCCTTTCATGTAAAGTCAGCGGCGTGCAAGACTTGGTAGCTGTTTACCGTGAGTTGGGGCGTCGATGCGACTATGCATTGCATCTGGGTTTGACCGAAGCTGGCATGGGGACAAAGGGCACAGTCGCTTCTTCAGTGGCACTGGGTGTTCTGTTGCAAGAGGGCATTGGCGACACGATTCGTGTTTCATTGACGCCAGCGCCGGGCGAGTCACGGTCCCAAGAAGTCGTCATTGCGTCAGAGATTATCCAGGCATTGGGGCTCCGCAATTTCGTACCAAGTGTCACGGCTTGCCCCGGTTGCGGGCGCACGACCAGCACGACCTTTCAAGAGCTAACACAGCAAATCGATGATTTTTTGCGAGAAAAAATGCCGGTTTGGCGAGCAGAATTTCCTGGCGTAGAAAACCTCAAAGTTGCGGTTATGGGGTGTATTGTCAATGGTCCTGGTGAAAGCAAACACGCTGATATTGGAATCAGTTTGCCGGGTACCGGAGAAGCACCAGCTGCGCCCGTGTTTATTGACGGTGAGAAGCGCATGACCTTACGCGGTGACGCGATTGCCACTGAGTTTCAGACGGTTGTTGAAAACTACATCCGTCAGCGCTTCAGCGCGCCTGTTTCCACATCCCTTCCTTAAGAATTCGCATGGTTGAAAAGTCTCCCGCTAGTCGAGTGGAAAAGCTGTTTGCCGTAAAAGGCATGAATGACATATTGCCTTCTGATTCAGCCCAGTGGGAATGGTTCGAAGAACAAGTGCGTATCCAAATGGGTCTTCACGCTTACCGCAATATTCGAACACCAATTTTGGAGCCTACTGCGCTTTTCGTACGCGGCACTGGCGAAACAACTGACATCGTTGAGAAGGAAATGTATTCCTTCGAAGATAAGCTCAATGGAGAGGCACTAACGCTGCGACCAGAAAACACACCGGGTGTGGTGCGTGCTGCAATCGAACACAACCTGACATACGACGGTGGTAAGCGTCTGTATTACATGGGGCCCATGTTCCGGCACGAAAGACCTCAGCGTGGCCGCTATCGCCAGTTTTACCAGTTGGGTGTCGAAGCTCTGGGTTTCGCCGGCCCCGAGGTTGATGCCGAGCTAATTGTGTTGGCCGAGCGGTTGCTGTCTTCCATAGGACTGAAGGGTTTTCGCGTAGAACTCAATAGTTTGGGCTTGGCGATTGAGCGGCATGCTCATCGCGCTGCGTTGGTAACGTATTTCGAGAGCCATTTGGACCTTCTGGATGCCGACGCCAAGCGTCGCCTTCATGCAAACCCATTGCGCATTCTGGATACCAAGAACCCTGCAATGCAGTCGTTGGTACAGGCCGCTCCACAGTTGCTCGATTTTTTAGGTGAAAGCTCTCTCAAGCATTTCGACACGGTGAAATTGCTGCTGGATGGGTGTGGTGTTCAGTGGAAGGTGAATCCACGGTTGGTCCGAGGTCTTGACTACTACAGCCATACAGTCTTCGAATTCATCACCGACGAGTTGGGAGCGCAGGGGACTCTTTGTGGTGGCGGGCGATATGACGGCTTGTTTGAGCTGTTAGGTGGAAAGCCTACGCCAGCGGTTGGCTGGGGCATGGGTATTGAGCGCGTCTTGGAGTTGCTAAAAGTGCAAGAGCGACAGCAGGGTTCTTTGGCGCCTGATGTCTATGCCATCGTCCCTGACGCAATTGGAATGACCTTTGCGATGCCATGCTTGCAGGTATTGCGATCACAGGGAGTCAGCGTTCAGATGCACGCAACGAGTTCTGAGGGCTTGGGTAGCATTAAATCGCAATTCAAAAGGGCAGATGCCTCAGGCGCGCGATTTGCGCTGGTGTTTGGATCCGATGAAATTACGCAAGGGCTCGTAACCATCAAATCCTTGCGAGATGGAAGCGGCACGCAAAGAACAGAGGCTTTGGACCAATCTGTAGCATGGGCCAAAAGCCTACAATCTCTGGCTTAACTGAAAATTCACATGGCAAATCATCTCGATCTCGAAGAACAAGAACAGCTTGATCAACTCAAGCATTTCTGGAAACAGTATGGCAACCTGATCACGTGGGCTCTTATTGCCATTTTGGGGTCAGTCGCAGCGTGGAACGGCTACAACATCTGGCAGCGTAACCAAGCGGTTCAGGCAGCCGCAATGTATGAAGAAGTGGAAAAGGTCGTGCGCGGCGGTGACCCGCAAAAAGCCGAACGAGCGTTCACAGACATGCGGGACCGATTTGCAAAAACGGTCTATACGCAACAAGCCGGTTTGCTGGTCGCAAAGATGGCCTATGAAGCAGGGAAGACCGACGTTGCGAAATCGGCGCTCGGTTGGTTGACTGAAAATGCGACTGACAAAGGTTATGCGTCTGTAGCTCGGTTGCGTTTGGTTGCATTGCAGATTGAGGCGAAGTCATATGATGAAGCCTTGAAGTTATTGAACACGCAAATGGCCCCGGAATTTTCCGCATTGGCAGATGACCGTAGAGGGGACATCTATGTGTTGCAAGAAAAAAAGCCCGAAGCGAAAACTGAGTACCTCAAAGCCTACAAGTCGTTCGACGAACAGTCGGAGTACCGCCGATTGGTTGCAGTCAAATTGAATGCACTGGGCGTTGACGCAGAAGCTGATGCTAAAGCGGCATTGACTAAAGAGGCTGCAAAATGATGAGTTTGGCGAATTTCCGCAAGTGTTGTGGGCGGTTGATCCTGGTGACGGCAGCTGCACTAACTGCACAGGGATGTTCGAGTCCGGAAAAAGGCAAACAAAACGATTTGGGTGCAAACACACCTTTGATGGGCGTTCGTACGGCCTGGACCTCAAATATTGGATCAGTGGCCTTTCCATTGGACATTCGAACGGTTGGAAATCTAGTCTTTGTGGCGGGAAGCGATGGAGTTGTCGCAGCCATCGACGCACGGACCGGCGGTGATTTGTGGCGCGTAGCATTGGGTGTCAACTTGTCAGCTGGGGTAGGCAGTGATGGCCGCCATAGCGCAGTGGTTAGCCGTGACAATGAACTGATTGTGTTGGATGGTGGAAAAGAAATCTGGCGCCAAAAGCTGGGTGCTTTCTCGCAAACTGCGCCTTTGGTTGCTGGCGGTCGTGTCTTTGTTCTGTCTGGTGATCGCTCGGTTTCCGCTTTCGATGGTGCTACTGGCCGCAAGCTGTGGCAAATGCCGCGCACCGGCGATGCCCTGGTCCTCGGTCGTTCGGGTGTCATCATGGCCGTTGGAAATACCTTGGTCGCTGGTTTGGGCGGACGCTTGGTCGGCATCAATCCATTGGATGGAAGAGTCCGTTGGGATGTGCCCGTGGCGACTAGCCGTGGGACGAATGAGGTTGAACGACTGGTGGATTTGATTGCAGGTGTCAGCCGGAGTTCGAGCAACATTTGTGTCAGGGCATTTCAAACCGCGATTGGGTGTGTGGATGCTGTAAAAGGGAGTTTGGTTTGGAGTAAACCAGCTTCTGCGGCAACCGGACTCGATGGCGATGAAACCGAATTATTTGGCACAGAGAGCGATGGTAAGGTTGTCGCATGGAAACGTGCCGATGGGGAGCGGCTTTGGGTATCCAATCGTTTGGCTTTCCGTGGACTGACTGCTCCGGTATTGGTTGGTAAGTCAGTGGCCATAGGCGATGCAGCTGGAACAGTGCATTTCTTGTCCCGTACAGACGGATCTCCTTTGAACAGGCTGTCGACAGACGGATCTCCTTTGACCGCCTCGCCTGTGTTGGTGGGGCAAACTTTGGTTGTCGTATCAGAGCGCGGCGGCGTATTTGGGTTCAAGCCTGAGTGATGGCGTGAACCACACAATATGAAACCTGTCATCGCATTGGTTGGTCGGCCCAACGTTGGTAAATCAACCCTCTTTAACCGGTTAACGAAGACACGTGATGCCATCGTGGCTGACTATGCGGGCTTGACCCGCGATCGCCACTACGGAAATGGTAAGCAAGGCGTTCACGAATTTATCGTGATTGACACCGGTGGTTTTGAGCCTGATGCAACGTCCGGCATTTACAAAGAAATGGCAAAGCAGACGCGGCAAGCAGTAGCTGAAGCCGACGTGGTGCTTTTTATCGTTGATGCGCGTGCCGGTCTTTCCGCACAAGACCATGAGATAAGTAACTATTTGCGCAAATTGGGTAAACGCTGCGTTCTTGTTGCCAACAAGGCTGAAGGCATGACTGCAGGGGCGCAGCTCGTTGAGTTCTATGAGTTGGGTTTGGGCGAAGTCTTTCCTATTTCTGCGTCTCATGGGCACGGGATTCGTCCTTTAGTTGAGTTGGCGTTGGGTCCGCTGGTAGAGGGTCAGCTCCCCAGTGATGAATCGTCGAGTGATCCTGCCGTGATCAAGTTAGCTGTTGCGGGACGGCCAAACGTAGGAAAGTCGACTCTGATCAACACATGGTTGGGTGAGGAGCGGCTGGTTGCGTTTGATTTGCCCGGCACAACCCGTGACGCCATATCGGTTCCTTTTGAACGCGACGGCCAAAAATTTGAATTGATTGACACCGCAGGTCTCAGACGCAAGGGTCAAGTATTTGAAGCCATTGAGAAATTTTCTGTTGTAAAGACTTTGCAGGCCATCGAGTCTGCGAGTGTTGTTCTGTTGCTCATTGATGCGACACAGGGTGTAACAGATCAAGATGCACACATTGCAGGATACATTCTGGAGTCAGGGCGCGCAGTCGTCGTTGCCGTGAACAAGTGGGATGCAATTGATGAGTATGCGCGTGAATTGGTAAAGCGATCCATTGAGACCCGTTTGGGTTTCTTGAAATTTGCAGCCTTGCATTTGATTTCGGCGCAAAAGCGCCAAGGTCTTGGACCATTGTGGGAGTCCATTGCGCAGGCGCACAGGGCAGCAAATTGCAAAATGTCGACGCCTGTATTGACCCGTTTGTTACTGGAAGCAGTACAGTTCCAAACGCCCAAAAAGTCAGGCATGTACCGCCCGAAGTTGCGGTATGCACATCAAGGTGGCATGAATCCACCGATCATCATCATTCACGGAAATTCGCTTGAACACGTGACAGACGCCTACAAGCGCTTCCTCGAAGGGCGTTTTCGCAAGGAGTTCAATTTGGTTGGAACCCCACTGCGCATCCAGATGAAATCGTCACAAAACCCCTACGCCGACAAAGACGACAAATAGTCGCGGTCAGCACCAATTTACACAAGGTTTGCAGGGTGTTTATGGATGTGCTCCACAATTCAATGGAATGGTGTGGTATCGTCGAATCTTCTTAATTTTTGAACACGGAGAATATCGTGAGCAACAAAGGGCAGTTACTGCAAGACCCATTCCTCAACGCATTGCGTAGGGAGCATGTTCCGGTCTCAATCTATTTGGTCAACGGGATCAAACTGCAAGGACAAGTCGAATCATTTGATCAATACGTGGTATTGCTGCGTAATACGGTCACGCAAATGGTTTACAAACACGCCATTTCAACTATTGTTCCCGGGCGTGCGGTCAATTTTTCTGCTGCTGGCAGTGACACCACCGAGACAGAGTAAGCGGATGGTGGGCCTACCGGGCCTTGATTGAAAATTCCCGCTTTGATCCATTCCATTTGACTGCCGCGCATCACACTGCGAGTACGCCGACCATTTTGGTAGGTGTGGATTTGGGTGGCCCCAATTTTGATAGCGAGCTGGAAGAGCTAGGGTTACTAGCTGCCAGTGCTGGCATGCTGCCGGTTGCGCGTGTGACCTGTAAGCGCAAAGCGCCCGATGCCGCACTGTTTATCGGCTCTGGTAAAGCAGACGAAATAAAGTTGTTGGCAGCTCAGTGTGGCGCCAAAGAGATTTTGTTCGACCAAACTTTGAGTCCCGGCCAGCAGCGCAATCTCGAACGCCATCTGGAAATGCCTGTTAACGACCGCACTTTCCTGATTTTGGAGATATTCGCGCAACGCGCACGCAGCCATGAGGGCAAGTTACAGGTCGAATTAGCGCGATTGCAATACCTGAGCACACGTTTGGTGCGGCGCTGGTCACATCTGGAGCGTCAGAGTGGCGGTATTGGCATGCGTGGTGGGCCCGGCGAAGCACAGATCGAACTCGATCGGCGCATGATTGGCGAAACCATCAAGCGAACCAAAGAGCGGTTGAGCAAGGTCAAGCGACAGCGACAAACACAAAGGCGCCAACGGGAGCGTCGTGATGCATTTAATATTTCGTTGATTGGGTACACCAACGCCGGAAAATCCACTCTGTTCAATGCATTGGTCAAGGCGCGTGCCTATGCCGCGGATCAACTTTTCGCCACACTGGACACTACAACACGTCAGCTCTATCTCGGTGAAGCGGGTCGTTCTGTTTCACTCTCCGATACCGTAGGATTTATCCGGGACTTGCCACACGGCCTGGTAGAAGCATTTCAAGCCACGCTGCAAGAAGCAATTGATGCTGATCTGCTATTGCATGTGGTGGATGCGGCCAATCCCCGCTTTATTGAGCAAATTCAGCAAGTTCAAAGTGTGCTGAAGGAAATTGGTGCAGACGGAGTTACCCAGTTGTTGGTATTTAACAAACTAGACGCGCTCAGTGAAGAACAGCGACCGCTAAAATTGGAAGATAGCATGGAGATCGAAGGTGTTCAAACACCACGTATTTTTGTGAGCGCAAAAGACTCTTTGGGTCTGCAGGCCTTGCGCATGCGCTTGGCGTCCATCGCGCGTTCGCCCCATGTTGATGAAGATTCAGGCGTGGTTAACCCTGACAATTCAGGGGATGAACTCTGATTGGGCACAATCGGACCCAGATTTAGGAAAACACCGAAATGAAAACAAACGTTCGTGGCAAATTTTTGCCAATGGCTACTGTGCCACGATGGGCGCAAAGGTTGTTCAACCTGAACGACTCGCGGTGGGGTCGTGGCGAAGAAAAAGCTGGCGATGCCGACAAGGGTGATAGCGCTCCAACGCCAGAAGGCGAAGCCGTCAAACCACCAGTGGAAGAAGGTTCGAAGAATGGCCGCAAAAATGGCCCTAACGCCGGCCCACCAGACTTGGACGAGCTTTGGCGCGATTTCAACCGCAAGCTGGGAGGCTTGTTTGGTAAACCTTCACAACCGCCGCGCGGCGGTTCAGGCGGTGGATTTCAACCGGACATGAAGAATGCAGGTATCGGTGCCGGGCTTATTGTTGCGGTATTGGCCATCATCTGGCTGGGCACGGGGTTCTTCATTGTTCAAGAGGGCCAGCAAGCCGTGATTACACAGTTTGGACGCTACAAGAGCACTGTGAATGCAGGTTTCAATTGGCGTTTGCCTTACCCCATCCAACGCCATGAATTGGTCTTTGTTACCCAAATTCGCTCTGTCGACGTTGGGCGTGACAACGTCCTCAAGGCCACAGGATTGCGTGAATCGGCCATGCTGACGCAAGACGAAAATATTCTGGACATTAAATTCGCAGTGCAGTACCGCCTCAATGACGCACGTGCGTTTTTGTTTGAAAGCAAGAACCCTGCTGAGGCCGTCGTCCAAGCTGCAGAAACTTCAGTCCGCGAAGTCTTGGGCAAGATGAAGATGGATGCCGCTTTGTCTGAAGAGCGCGACCAGATCGCTCCACGCGTCAGAGCCATGATGCAGGCGATCCTGGATCGTTACAAAGTGGGTATTGAAGTTGTGGGAATCAATTTGCAACAAGGTGGCGTGCGTCCGCCGGAGCAAGTTCAGGCGTCTTTTGACGACGTGCTCAAAGCCGGTCAGGAGCGCGAACGGACGAAAAATGAAGCCCAAGCCTATGCCAATGACGTCATCCCCCGCGCGGTGGGCTCCGCTTCTCGACTGAAAGAAGAGGCAGAAGCATACAAATCCCGCGTGGTGGCGCAGGCGCAAGGTGATGCGCAGCGCTTCCGGTCCGTATTTGCAGAGTACCAAAAGGCACCCCAGGTGACGCGGGACCGCATGTATCTGGATGCGATGCAACAGATTTACAGCAATGTGACCAAGGTCGTCGTCGATTCCCGCCAAGGGTCAAATCTTTTGTATTTACCTTTGGACAAAATCATGCAGATGAATGGGGTCGCGAGTGAAGCCAGCGCAGCGAATGCGGCTTCGTCGTCGTCGCCAGTAGTGCACGTGACGCCACCCGCCACAACCGGGTCTGATGCGCGCAGCCGTGAATCGGTGCGTACCCGTGAACGCGAATCTCGCTAGGAGCTCCCATGAATCGGATTGGATTGATTTTTTCGTCGCTGCTGGTGCTGATCGCGCTGGCCAGTTCGACACTGTTTGTGGTTGACCAACGCCAGTTTGGTGTTGTGTTCGCGTTGGGTGAAATCAAAGATGTCATCACCGAGCCGGGTTTGAATTTCAAGCTGCCACCGCCCTTTCAAAATGTTTCCTACGTTGACAAGCGTCTCTTGACGCTCGACAGCACCGATTCCGAGCCCATGTTGACCGCTGAGAAGCAGCGTGTGGTGATTGACTGGTATGTGCGTTGGCGTATCTCTGAGCCCAAACAGTACATCCGCAACGTGGGTCAGAACGAAGGTGCGGGTGCTAGCCAGTTGAGCCGCGTTGTGCGCAACGCATTTCAAGAAGAAATCAACAAACGCACCGTAAAAGAGTTGCTCTCGCTCAAGCGCGAAGACTTGATGGCAGATGTGAAAGCGGAAGTCCTAGCCAAAGTACGTGGCGATAAGCCTTGGGGGGTGGATGTGGTCGATGTGCGCATCACCCGCGTGGACTATGTCGAAGCGATTACGGAATCGGTCTACCGCCGTATGGAAGCGGAGCGTAAACGCGTAGCCAATGAGCTGCGTTCAACCGGTGCCGCAGAAGGTGAAAAAATTCGCGCCGATGCGGATCGCCAGCGTGAGGTCACCATCGCCAATGCCTATCGTGATGCACAAAAGATCAAGGGCGAGGGTGATGCCGAGGCCGCGCGTATTTATGGTGAAGCATTTGGCAAAGACCCTCAGTTTGCCCAGTTCTACCGTAGCTTGGACGCTTACAAGGCCAGTTTCGCCAACAAAAACGACGTCATGGTGCTAGATCCATCGTCTTCGGAGTTCTTCAAGGTCTTTCGTGGCGGCACCGGCCCCGCTGCACCCGCCAAGAAGTAAATGGTGAACAGTGAAACCTTTTGGCTGGCCCTGGCCTTGGTGCTGGTCATTGAAGGGCTGTTTCCTTTTGTTTCGCCCGAAGGGTGGCGAAAGATGTTTACGCAGCTGTTGCAACTGGGTGACGGGCAGATTCGTTTTTTCGCGCTCATGAGCATCTTGTGCGGCTTGGCGATGATTTGGTGGCTCGCACCCTGAAATCCGGGCCTCAAGCCCGGTAAAATCACGGTTTTAATAGACTCCACTTTTCACATGTCTGCTTGGGTCTTACCGGATCACATTGCCGATGTCCTGCCCTCCGAGGCGCGTCACATCGAAGAAATACGTAGAGACTTGCTGGACATGGCGCGTTGCTATGGCTATGAACTCGTCATGCCGCCTCTGCTGGAGCACCTGGAATCGCTGTTATCTGGCAGTGGTCAGGCGCTAGACCTGCAAACCTTCAAGTTAGTTGACCAACTGTCTGGCCGCATGATGGGCTTACGGGCTGACAGCACCCCTCAGGTAGCCCGCATTGACGCACATCTGTTGAACCGCGCGGGCGTTACGCGCCTGTGCTATTGCGGTCCTGTCTTGCACACGCGGCCCAGCGGACCGCACGCTACGCGCGAGCCTTTGCAGTTTGGCGCCGAGATTTATGGCCACACTGGGCTGGAAGCAGATCTCGAAATCCTGACGCTGGCACTTGATTCAGTAGAAAGCACCCAAGTGGATGCCATCAGCGTTGACATGGCCGATGCGCGGATCGTCCAGGCCTTGCTCAAAGGCATCCCGCTGGATGCTGAGCGCCTGGCGCAAATTCACACCGCATTGACTGCAAAAGACACCGAAGAACTCAAAAGCCTCTTGCGCCATGCACCAGCGGCTACGTCAGCTGCTTTTGCCAATCTTCTGCATTTGTACGGTGACTCCACCATTTTGCAAGACGCAAAAAAACTATTGCCAGCATTGCCAGAGATTGATGAAGCCTTGTCGCAGTTGCAGTGGCTGTCAAGCCATCTGGAGGGCGCAAGCGTGTCGTTTGATCTGGCTGATTTGCGCGGTTACGACTACTACAGTGGTGCCATGTTCTCCATCTATGCGCCGGGAGCCTGCGATGCTTTGGCGCGCGGCGGGCGGTACGATGAAGTGGGCAAGGTCTTTGGCCGCAAACGTCCTGCCGTGGGGTTTAGTCTGGATATCAAGGCATTAGTTGGGGTGGCGGCAAGCCGCCCCTTGCGGGCGGCCATTCGCGCGCCGTGGGGTGAGGCCGCTGCGCTGCGGACAGCCATTGCCGCGTTGCGCCGCCAGGGTGAAACCGTAGTCTGCGTTTTGCCAGGCCACGAAAGTCAAGTTGATGAGTTCCATTGTGACCGCGAGCTGGTTCAGTCTGCGGGTCAATGGGTTGTAAAAGCTATCTGAGAAATATCACATGAAGACCACCAAAGGACGTAACGTCGTCGTCGTCGGAACCCAATGGGGCGATGAGGGTAAAGGCAAACTGGTTGACTGGCTGACAGAAAGTTCGCAAGGAGTTGTGCGCTTTCAAGGCGGCCACAATGCCGGTCACACGCTGGTGATCAATGGCGTCAAGACAGCCTTGCATCTCATTCCCAGTGGCATCATGCGCCCGGGCGTGAAGTGCTACATCGGCAATGGGGTTGTGCTGTCTGCGGCCAAATTGTTTGAAGAGATTGAGGGCCTGGAGAAAGTTGGCGTCGAGGTACGTTCGCGTTTGCGCATCAGCGAAGCGTGTCCGCTGATCTTGCCGTTTCACGCTGCGCTGGACCAGGCGCGCGAAGCCGCACGGGAAAAGGGCGGCAACGCCAAAATTGGCACAACGGGCCGTGGCATTGGCCCAGCTTACGAAGACAAAATCGCCCGCCGCGCCTTGCGTGTGCAAGACCTGAAGCACCCCGAGCGCTTCGCCAGCAAGCTGCGTGATTTGCTGGACTTGCACAACCACGTGCTCACCAGCTATTTGGGCTCAGCAAAGTTTGATTTTGGTGACGCACTCAAGCCTTTCATGAAAGACGGGCGGGTGGAGTTCGACCCGGTATATGCGCAAGCCATGCAGCATGCCGAGTTACTCAAGCCAATGATTGCAGACGTATCACGCGAGCTCAATGACGCCCATGCCAGCGGTGCCAATTTGCTTTTTGAAGGCGCGCAGGGCACTTTGCTGGATGTAGACCACGGAACCTATCCGTATGTGACCTCCAGCAATTGCGTGGCGGGCAATGCGGCGGCGGGCTCGGGTGTGGGGCCTGGCATGCTGCACTACATCTTGGGCATCACCAAAGCGTATTGCACCCGTGTGGGCGGCGGGCCATTCCCAACAGAGCTGGATTGGGAAACACCGGGTACCCCTGGCTACCACATGAGCACGATTGGTGCGGAAAAAGGCGTCACTACAGGGCGCTCGCGCCGTTGCGGCTGGTTTGATGCGGCTTTGCTCAAACGCTCTGCGCAGGTCAATGGCCTGTCGGGTTTGTGTATTACCAAACTCGACGTGTTGGATGGCCTCAAGGAGTTGATGCTGTGCACGGGCTATGAAATGGACGGCCAAACCGTCGACATTCTGCCCATGGGGGCAGACGACATTGAGCGTTGCAAGCCGATCTATGAAGTGATGGAAGGCTGGAGCGACAGCACGGTTGGCGTGACCCAGTACGATCGTTTGCCAGTCAATGCCAGGCTGTACCTACAACGCATTGAACAAGTAACGGGCGTGCCCATTCACATGGTGTCTACCAGCCCGGACCGGGACCACACCATCATGATGCGTCACCCGTACTTGGCTGATTGATTTGGCGGCAGACTTTTGAAGAAATTGGGCTGTAGCCCTCGTAGATAGTGCGTAAGCAGCTACTAATATAGGAGCATTCTATGTTGACAGAAGACGGCAAGCACCTTTATGTGAGCTATGACGAGTACCACAACCTGATTGAAAAGCTGGCAATCAAGATCTACCAATCTGGCTGGGCGTTCGACACCATTCTTTGTTTGGCACGCGGCGGCTTGCGCCCCGGCGACATCTTGTCGCGTGTGTTTGACAAGCCACTGGCCATCATGTCGACTAGCTCTTATCGTTCAGAGGCAGGAACCGTGCAAGGCAATCTCGACATTGCCCGCTACATCACCACACCAAAGGGTGAAATCGCCGGCCGCGTGTTGCTCGTTGACGATTTGGCTGATTCCGGGCACACACTTAAAGCAGTGTTTAACCAAATCAAGAGTGACTACCCACCCATCACCGAGTTGCGTAGCGCGGTCATTTGGACCAAGGCGCTGTCCACATTTACACCGGACTACTCGGTTGAATACTTGCCAACCAACCCGTGGATTCACCAGCCGTTTGAAAGCTACGACGCGATGCGTCCAGAGCAACTGATCCAAAAGTGGAGTGTCTAGCATGGCTCCGCCACTGCGCGGGTCGCTCTGACTGACATGCCCCAGCTAAACACCGAACTCATCCATCACCCTTACGTGGCGCCGTCCGGGTTTGAGGCACCGCAGCCGGGTGTTTTCAAGGCTTCCACGGTCTACTTTCCCACTGTTGCCGCCATGCGCAGCAGAGAGTGGAAAGACAAATCCGGCTACACCTACGGATTGCACGGCACTCCCACCACCTATGTGCTTGAAGAACGCCTGTGCACGCTAGAGGGAGGCGTGCAGTGTTTGCTGGCACCCAGTGGGCTGGCAGCAGTAGCTCTGGTCGCATTCTCGTTGCTGCGCACCGGTGATGAAGTCTTGATCCCGGACAACGCCTATGGGCCCAACAAAGCGCTCGCGGAAGGTGAACTACGGCATTTGGGAATTACGCACCAGTATTACGACGCCATGGACCCTCAGGATCTGGAGGCCAAGATCTCACCGCGTACCCGCCTGGTATGGGTCGAAGCTGCAGGTTCCGTTACGCTGGAATTTCCGGATTTAGTGGCGCTGGTCAAAATCTGCAAACGCCACGGTGTTCCGGTCGCATTGGACAACACCTGGGGCGCAGGGCTCGCCTTCAAGCCTTTTGACCTGATCCCGGCAGTTGAACCTGGTTTTGGTGTGGACCTGTCTGCCCATGCTTTAACCAAATATCCCAGTGGCGGTGGCGATGTGTTGATGGGCAGCGTCATCACACGCGACCCTGCCTTGCATATACGCCTCAAGCTCACCCATATGCGCATGGGCTTGGGTGTAGGCATCAATGACGTGGAAACCGTTCTCCGCGCCTTACCCAGTATGGCTCTACGCTATTCGGCGCAAGACGCAGCTGCCAGGCTGTTGGCGGCCTGGTGCCTTACGCAACCAGCGTTTGCACAGGTCCTCCATCCGGCTTTGCCGAGTTCGCCGGGGCACCAGCATTGGCAGGCCCTGTGCAAGGCAGAATCAGGTGGTGCTGCGGGCCTGTTCAGCGTGTTGGTCGATGCGCGTTTTGACCAAGCCCGCGTGGATGCTTTTTGCGATGCCCTCAGGCTCTTTCGCTTGGGCTATAGCTGGGGCGGGCCGGTAAGCCTGGTCGTGCCCTACGAATTGGAATCTATGCGCGCCAATTGGCCCGCGCACCTTGCCAAGGGCACGCTGGTCCGTTTTTCCGTTGGGCTGGAAGCGGTCGAGGATTTGCAGGCTGACCTTGCACAGGCTTTACTGCAACTGGGCTGATTGAGTGTTTTCCGCAATAGGCGGACCGGTGCGCAGCCGTTAGGCTGCTTGCATGACTGAACTGAATACTGACCTTGGCGGCGACCAGGCCCCAGAACCCTATATTCCACCCCCCTCCGATGCGCCTAAGAAGGCCATACGACCACTCCGCCCGGCCCATGTACTGCAGTGGTTGCTGGCAGGCTGGAAGGACCTTGCGGGGCACCCGGGTATTGCGCTTTTCTATGGCGGCTGTTTTTGGCTCATGGCCGTCGTGTTGGGCGCCGTGTTTCGATCCAAGCCTGAGTACACCATGTCCATTGCATCGGGCTGCTTGCTGCTTGGCCCATTCTTGGCAATGGGCTTGTACGATGTAAGCCGCAGGCGCGAGCAGGGTTTACGGCCCGAGTTGGGTGCTTCGCTGACCTGTTGGGAGAACCATTTGCGCAGCATGAGCATGCTGGTTTTGGTGCTGATAGTTCTGGAGCTGCTGTGGGGCAGGGCGTCGCTGGTGGTGTTTGCCGTTTTTTTTAATACCGGTATGCCATCCACCAGCAGCGTGGTGCAGGCTGTTTTTAACCCTGAGAACTGGGAGTTTGTTGCTGCCTACACCGTGGTGGGTGGCGGGTTTGCCATGCTGGTCTTTGCCATTGCTGTGGTGTCAATTCCGATGATTCTGGACCGGGATACGGATGCCATTTCCGCTGCCATCACCAGTATCGAAGTGTTCTTTCACAATACCGGCGTCATGATTCTGTGGGGCGCATCGATCACGGCTTTGATCGTGGCTTCATTGTTACTGCCGTGGGGCGTGGGCCTGTTAGTGAGCGGGCCATTGTTGGGGCATGCCAGCTGGCACGCATACCGTGGGGCGGTAGATTGGTTGGACGAAACGCCTGCCGCCTGACCCCAAGGTGGTAAAGTGTTGGCAACTTTAGAAAGTAAACCTTGGCAACACCCAATTACGGATACGAAAAACGTCAGAAAGAACTGGCGAAAAAGCGCAAAAAAGAAGACAAGCTCAAGGAAAAGAACGAGCGCAAAATCCATGGCCCTGGGGATGATGAGAGCCCAGCCAACCCTGATATGCCAACGGAAAACACGCCGCCTGGCTCTACAGAATCCAACTAAGCCGCCCCAGCATTCACGCTGCAGGCGTTTCCAAAATCTGATTGGCCAACCGACCCATGGCCGCGATGGAGCGGTCACTGGGCTCAATAACCCGTGCCTGCCCATAGTGGCGAAAATTGCGTTGCATGGACTGAAGGTAGACCGGGTCGTAGTGCAAGGTCAACAACTCTTGGACCACGGCATTCACGTCTCCATTGCCAACTTGTTCTTTCCAGGCTTGCACCACAGCCCTGCCACGGATTTCAATCAACGCGTCTAGCCGCCGGCAGAAGTGCGCCTGATCTTTGACGAAGAAATCGTAGTCTTCCAACAGCAGGCCCACACGTTGATCCAAGGGCAAACGCAAGTCCAGGCACTGGCTGTTGCGCATGGAGTCGACAAGTGAGGTTGGTACCGCCACATTGCCGACTTTTTTGCTTTCGCTCTCAATAAACACGGGGCGGGCACTGTCAAAGCCCCGCAAGGCATCCCACACCAGACTGTCAAAGTGCTTTTGTGTGGGCTGCGGCACGCCGGGAATTGCCCCCAAGACCGAGCTGCGATGGTTGGCCAGCGCTTCCAGGTCCAGCACCTGGGCGCCAGCATCGGCCAGCGCTCTTAACAGGCGTGTCTTGCCAGAGCCTGTGGTGCCACAAACCACCTGAAATTGAAGCCGCGCAACCTGCTTGGGAATATCGTCCAGCATGGCTGCACGAAACGCCTTGTAGCCGCCCTCTACAAGCGTGACGCGAAAGCCAATCTGGGCCAGCACCAGTGACAAAGATCCGCTGCGCTTGCCCCCACGCCAGCAATATGCCAGCGGTCTCCAGTCGCGGGGTTTGTCGATCACCTCGCGCTCTATGTGGGCTGCGATATTGCGAGCCGCCAGCGCTGCGCCGCGCTTTTTTGCTTCAAACTGGTTCACCTGTACATACATGGTGCCAATCAGCTTGCGTTCCTCGTCGTTCAATGTCGGCCAATTCACCGCACCGGGCAAATGGTCCAGCGCGTATTCCGATTCGCTGCGCGCATCAATGATGGTGTCAAAGCTGTTGAGCTGCGACAGCACATCAGCTGCCTGTATGGGGGTGAGGCTCATGCAATCAGCTTCTTCACTGCAGGCCACACGTTATTGAGCATGGTGGGATGCGCCGCTTCATTGGGGTGAATGCGGTCATTTTGGAACATGCGGGTGGGGTCGGGGCCGTCTGCTACACCCTTGAGCAAGAAGGGCACTAGCACTGCCTTATTGGCCGTGGCTACAGTAGAAAACATGGCCGCAAAGCGCGCGCCATACTCTTGTCCATAGTTCGGCGGCATCTGCATGCCCACCACCACCACCTTGGCACCGGTAGCCTGCGCTGCATGCACCATGGTTTGCAAGTTTTCTTGCGTCATGTTGATCGGCAGGCCGCGCAGTGCATCGTTGGCACCCAGTTCCACAATGACTAAGTTGGGCTTATGTTGCTTCAGCAAAGCCGGTAGGCGCGAGCGCCCGCCTGATGTGGTGTCCCCGCTGATGCTGGCATTGACCACCTTGGCGTTGATCTTTTCCTGTGCCAGGCGCTGCTCCATCAAAGCCACCCAGCCTGTGCCACGTTTAAGGCCATACTCGGCACTTAAAGAGTCCCCCACTACCAGGATGGTGGTGGGCGTGGTTTTAGGCTGCGCAGCAGCTGCGGGTACAGTGCCAATTAAAGTCCCCAAAAGGGTTGCTGACAAGCCAAGCGCGATACAGTGTCGTCGATTCAAAGAGAGCCCCATGAGCGAAGTAATTATTTCAGTTGACCACGTGTGCAAGTCTGTGACGGATTCAACCGGCACGTTAGAGATTCTGCGCGATATCGATTTTGCCCTCAATACCCGCGAGACAGCAGCCATTGTCGGTGCATCGGGTTCCGGCAAAAGCACCTTGTTGTCGATCATCGCAGGTCTGGATACCCCTACCAGCGGCACGGTGCGATTGGCGGGAACCGATCTATTCTCTATGGACGAAGATGCCCGCGCCGGTCTGCGTGCCAGCAAAGTGGGCTTTGTTTTCCAAAGCTTTCAGTTGCTGGGCAACCTCACCGCGCTGGAAAACGTGATGCTGCCGCTGGAGCTCGCCAATCGCAAAGATGCACGCAAAACCGCAACCGACATGCTGGACCGCGTAGGCTTGTCGCAGCGCCTGGGCTCATACCCCAAGGTATTGAGTGGGGGAGAGCAGCAGCGTGTGGCGCTGGCCCGTGCCTTTGTAGTGCACCCGGCCGTGTTGCTGGCGGATGAGCCCACCGGCAGTCTGGACTTTGCCACGGGCGAAAAAATCATGGAGCTGATGTTTGACCTGAACCGGGAGCAGGGCACCACGCTGGTCTTGGTCACCCATGACCGAGCGATTGCGGCGCGGTGTGATCGACGCATCACCATTGAAGCCGGGCGGTTGGTTGAATAAGTAGCCCTGCATGAACCCGCGATAATCGGGTGATGTCTTCATCCAAAGTTCTCTTCGGCTTCCATGCCCTGGGTGTGCGTCTCAAGACGGCACCCCAATCCATCATTGAAATCCACTTTGAGCCCACCCGGCGCGATGCCCGCATGCGCAGCTTTCTGGATCGGGCCAACGAGGCCGGGGTCAAGCTGATTGAATCCGACGGTGCGCGCCTCTCCAAAATGTGCGGCGGCCATGGGCACCAGGGTATTGCGGCGCGCGTGCAGGCTATCGCTCAAGTGCATTCGCTCGACGAGCTGCTGGAAGACCTGGAAGCCGCCAACGCCGACCTCCCCCCCGAGCAACGCACCCAGCCGCTGATTCTGGTGTTGGACGGCATTACTGATCCACATAACCTGGGTGCCTGCCTGCGCGTGGCCGACGGTGCTGGTGTGCACGCCGTCATCGCCCCCAAAGACCACGCGGCCGGCATCAACGCCACCGTGGCCAAGGTGGCCAGTGGCGCTGCAGAAACAGTGCCGTACTTCATGGTCACCAACTTGGCGCGTACGCTCAATGAACTCAAAGAGCGCAACATCTGGATCATTGGCACCAGCGACGCCGCCACATCTACCCTGTACCAAGCCGACCTCAAAGGCCCCGTGGCCCTGGTCTTGGGTGCTGAAGGTGCCGGCATGCGCCAGCTAACCGCCAAGACCTGCGATGCTCTGGTCAGCATTCCCATGCGCGGCGCTGTGGAGAGCTTGAACGTGTCCGTGGCCAGCGGTGTGTGTTTGTACGAAGCGCTGCGCCAGCGCACAGTTTAAGGAGAAGATCGATGAATGCTATCAAATCAAGAGCTGCTTACGCTCTGTTTATGAGGGCTACAGCCTTATTTCTTGGCGGATTCAAGTACAAAGCGCAACGGAATGCAGTGTAAGTGGTCTCACTGGTAGGTTGTAAAAGACCTCATGTGGAGTGCGATAGCCCAGGCACTTGCGAGGCCGATGATTGAGTAAGTACACAG